>JAEEGL012691140.1_pt1 | contig 11361 bp, 6 predicted proteins | sample 9134231 | NCBI WGS metagenome assembly JAEEGL01 (sample SAMN16246548, study PRJNA631951) | gut metagenome | biome: gut microbiome; feature: rumen; material: fiber-attached | host: Bos | place: Iran: Karaj | collected 2018-10
GCCACAGTAGGAGGATGGGCCAATACGGTTCCCAGGGATCAGATGGAATCTGCCATGGGACTGGGCTACGGTGCTCATTTCATGAGGATCCTGGACAGCGGAGGCACCCTGTTATCTGATGCTGCCCTGCATGTTACCCAGACGATCACCATGGAGCCGACCCTGTATACAGGGGAGATATGCGAGAAAAGAGACGAGGCAGAGGGATATACCCTGCTTGATAACAGATTTAAGATGCCATACGTTATGTTAACCAATGCCGATGAGGACGGAAGTGACGATGCAGGTGCCGATCCGGATGCTTTGGAAGCAGACGGAGATGGCCTGACACCAAAAGGCGATGCTGATGGAGATGCTTCGGAGGATCTGGTAGATATCCTGACACCAACCCGGGGACTGTATCATAAGCTATCGTACGGAAGGGGTCTTTCCGGCAGTGCAGAGGAGTTTTTTACCCCCATATCCGAAGGATCCGGGGAAGTTGACAATGTGGATAAGCACACACTCCGATATTATGTAAACGGAAATAAGGCCCTTTACTATAAGGGAGAGGGCTTCGAATCCATGACCGTGAACGGTGAGGACATACCTGTACCCGACATAGGGGATCCCAAGGGGAGGAGATACCCCGGCTGGTTCAATGAAAACCTCTTGTTTACTGGGGTTTACGGGAATGAGAGCCTTGAGATCCGGGTGGATGAAAACAGCACAATAAATGCAAAGTCACTTTATGAAATGGACCTGGATATGCTGGATGATCTCTGTGCGGACCTGAAAAATGACCATGAGGAGAATGTGACCGCCTCCAAAAACAGTGTGGATATCATTGTGGATAGTGATGACCGGTACATGGCCTTGATACCCATGGCATATGATGAGGGTCTTAGGGCTTCGATAAACGGGAAAGAGGTTGACATAAAGAATTATGGTGATATGTTCATAGAGCTCCCGATTGAGCCGGGAGACAACAGGATCCATATTTCATTCGTTCCGAAGGGATTGGTTCCGGGTATGATATCGACGATATTTTTTGTGATGCTGACGGCATTTTTCTGTATAAGACCTCTGAAGAAGGGAGATATACTCAAGGCCGTATGCGAGAAGATACTTCTGATATTATTCCTTTTATTCCTTACGGGTCTGTATCTGATCCCCTATGGGGCATTCATCATCCATCAGATAGAAAAGAGGATCTGAAAAGATCCTCTTATCGATTCCTTATTGATTCTTTTCGGAGAGCTTGGCGAAAACCATCTCCTTAAGGGTTCTTGCCCTGTCCTTGATACGGCTGTTGGTACCGTTGGAGGTTATGAGCTCGGCTAGGATCCTTACGGAATCCTCATATTTGCCACACTCGTAAAGAAGGGCTGACAGCAGATAGTCCATGGTATACTGGTCATAGCCCACCATGGGGTAGGTCTCTGTGGCTCTCGCATCTATAAATCCGTCGCAGGCGCTCTGGATCAGCTCCGCTTCCGCGCTTACGCAGTCATCATAGGTCTTTTTGTAATTGGGATCCGTTTCCTTCAGCGTGTCCTTCTTACCTCTGACGACCCAGGCCATCATAAGGCACAGATACGCCTTTTCGGAGCTCTTGGCTTCCTTGGTGACTGCCGCCTGCAGAGCCAGCTGGTACTGCATTATGGCCTCGTCATATGTATATATGGTCTTGTCCTCCCAAAGAGGATCTCTCTCAAATCCCCGGATGCGCTTTTCCTGGATCAGCTTTCTCTGCTTTGAGGTCACACTGTCAAAATTACGCTGGAGGGCGGAATAGCCGCATACCGGACAGGATGTCACGGCATACTTCAGAGTATCCAAAGGGGCATGGACAGGACGAAGGTCAATGTCCGTTCCCACAAGCCTGGCTCTGTTGGACTTTACCTTAAGGGACTTGAAGCTGCTCTCGCATATGGGACAGGTAAAGGTCCTTGCCAGGACAAAGTCCTCTTCATTCTCTACATTGGAAGCCTTAACCACAGGCTGCGGTTTGGGCTTGGGCGCAGTCTTGGGTTTGTTATTCTCAAACATGTCCTCTTTCTTGAGGTCAACGCCCATATTCTTAAGTCCGGATAAAATACCCATGGTTACCCTCCGATACAGAATTAATAAACGAAACAGAAGCCCCCGGCTTAAGTAGCTGCGGGAAGCTTAAAGGATGATTTAAGTGATACGATCCTGTTCATTACGATGTCATCATCCGAGGAGTCCTTTGAATCCACACAGAAGAAGCCGTTTCGAACAAACTGGAAGGAATCATAGGCCTTGGCTCCCTTAAGAGCAGGCTCCGCATAGCACTCCTTCATTATAACACAGGAGTTGGGATTAAGGTTAAGGTCGCCGTTCTCGTCATATACGCCCTTTTCCTCATCCACTATATTTTCGTACAGTCTGGCCGTGAACCTCACGGCACTGTCACATTTAACCCAGTGTATGGTGCCCTTGACCTTGCGCGGCATCTCCTTATCCGTGCCCTGTTTGGTCTCGGGGTCATAGGTGCAGTGGACTGTGGTCACAACACCCTGCTCGTCCTTCTCAAAGCCGGTACATTTCACAAAGTAGGCATTCATAAGCCTTACCTCGTTGCCGGGGAAGAGTCTGTAATACTTCTTGGGCGGCTCCTCCATGAAGTCCTCACGCTCTATGTATAATTCCCTTCCGAAGGGGACGGTCCTGCTTCCAAGCTCCGGATTATCCGGATTGTTCACTGCCTCCACCATCTCAGTCTGATCTGCGGGATAGTTGTCTATCACAAGCTTTATGGGATCGAGGATCGCCATGATACGGCTGTCCTTTATCTTCAGATCCTCTCTGATGCAGTATTCAAGAAGAGGCATCTCCGCAGTGGAATTGGCCTTGGATATACCGGAAAGCTCCACAAAGGTCTTTAAGGAATCAGGGGTATAGCCTCTGCGCCTTAAGCCTGCTATGGACACAAGCCTCGGATCGTCCCAGCCGTCTACTATCCCCTGCTCCACAAGCTTTTTGATGTAACGCTTGCCTGTTACCACGTCCTTTAAGTAGAGTTTGGCAAATTCGATCTGCCTGGGAGGCTTCTCAAAGCCTACGTTCTCAACAACCCAGTTGTACAGGGGTCTGTGATCCTCAAACTCCAGAGTACATATGGAGTGGGTTATGCCCTCAAAGGCATCCTCAAGAGGATGTGCAAAATCGTACATCGGATAAATGCACCACTTATCCCCCGTATTCTGATGGGTAAGATGTGCCACCCTGTAAATAATGGGATCTCTCATATTGATATTGGGGGAGGACATATCGATCTTTGCCCTCAGGGTCTTTTCGCCGTCGGCATATTTACCATCCTTCATCTCGGCAAAAAGCTTAAGGTTCTCCTCCACGGATCTTGAGCGGGAGGGGTCATCCTTGCCGGGCTCCGTAAGTGTGCCCCTGTATTCCCTTATATCATCGGCGGAAAGATCGGATACATAGGCCAATCCCTTATTTATAAGGGTCACGGCTGCATCATACATCCGGTCGAAATAGTCCGATGCAAAAAAGAGCCTGTCCTCATAATCTGCACCGAGCCACTGTACGTCAGCCTTGATGGACTCTACGAATTCACTCTTTTCCTTAGTGGGATTGGTGTCGTCGAATCTCAGATTGAAGCTGCCGCCGTATTCCTTTGCGAGTCCGTAGTTTAATAGTATGGACTTTGCATGACCTATATGCAGATAACCGTTGGGCTCCGGAGGGAATCTGGTATGAACGGTATCATATACCCCCTCCTTCAAATCCTTGTCGATCTCACATTCTATAAAGTTTCTGGATCTTTCTTCTGACATATCGTTAAACTCCCTGATCTGATCGCTTTATTATATGACGGCGGATTGAAAAAGTAAATTACGGACTACACAAAAACGATTTCATGATACAATACCCTCATGCAAAAAAAGTGTTTTGGAAGGATCATCTTAATACTGACTCTGTTTGCGATCGCTCTGCTTACGGTTTCCTGTAAAGACGGTAAGGAGAAGAAAAAGGACAACAAGCAGATCGTGCTGACCACGGGATTTGAGGAAAACGAGCTCTTCAGGATAAATGACTGCAAATGTTACCTGCCCGAGGCAAAGGTTTACATAAGAACTCTGGCCACAAATTACGACAGCCTCTACGGCCCGGATATCATGAATGTCAGGGTAAATGACATGAAGGTTGAGGATAAGCTGAACAGCGTGGCCATGTCAAGGCTTGCAACGGTTAAGGCCATGGTGCTCCTTGCAGCTGACAGGGGCATCACACTGACGGAAAGGGATGAAGCCAGATGTGCGGATGCGGCAGAGACCTTCATCAATTCTCTGTCCCCTGCCGACAGGCGTGATCTGGGGGTCGATAAGGAGCTTGTTACCTCCATGTACCGGGATTATGCCCTTTCAAACAAGGTATATGAGGATATCACCGGTGACATCAATCCGGAGATATCCGATGACGAAGCCCGTATCATTACCATCAAAAGGATACTCATAAAATCCACGGATCAGGCCAATGCCATGCAGATAGCCGACAGTCTCCGTTCTGTTGCCATGGAGGGGAGCGATTTCGACACTCTGGTTGATGAATATAACGAAGGCGAGGAATCGGTCTATTCCTTCGGGAAGGATACGTCCTTATTCCCTACTGAGTTCGTAGATGCCTGCTTTGCCCTGTCCACCGGGGACATCTCTGGCGTCATAGTGACAGATGAGGGCTGCTCCGTGGTCAAATGCCTCAGCTCCTTTGATATGGAAGAAACGGATGCCAACAAGGAGAGGATAGTGAAGGAGAGAAAGAATAAGGCCTTTGAGGACATATATTCCGCCTTTGTGAAGGATCTGATAACCAGCTTTAACCAGGAACTGTGGAACGTCTCCCAGCTTAATGACAACCCGCTGGATTCAAAGGATAATTTCTTCCTAATATATGACGACATCTTTTCAATATAGACCGGCCTGAACGGCTGCATTCTGTTAGCACTCATCTGCGGCGAGTGCTATTGACATTTATCCCCGTAAGTAATAAAATCTGTTTTCGAGATGACAAGGACGCAGGGAAGCGTTGATTATAGGCAGTCCGAGGGCGGAAATGTTTTTCGAGGTCATTATAGAGCCGTTTAGCGCGTCAGATGAGATCCAGCGCCCGCAGGCACCAGCTGAATCCGAAAATGGAGATTTATCGACATTTTCGGTATGAAGCCGGTGGCGCGTGGCGATTAGCTCAGATGCGCGCTGGCGGATGACCGAGAAAAATATTATCCGTCCCGAGGACTGTGAAGATGATCTAAAGAAAACATACAGATTTGGAGGTTATCATCATGTCAGAAAAAAGAGGAACACTTTCCATATCCAGCGAGAACATCTTTCCCATAATAAAGAAATGGATGTACTCAGATCAGGATATCTTTATCAGAGAGCTGATCTCCAACGGCTGCGATGCCATAACCAAGCTTAAGAAGCTGGAGATGATGGGCGAGTACGAGGCGCCGGTATCCGAGACCGACGGCAGCGACGGCGCCATGCTCAAGGGAAAGATCGAGGTTTTATGCGATGACAAGAACAAGACCCTGACCTTTATCGATAATGGTCTTGGTATGACGGCTGAGGAGGTGGATAAGTATATCAACCAGATAGCCTTCTCCGGTGCATCGGATTTCATCGCAAAATATAAGGATAAGTCAGATTCTGACCAGATCATAGGACATTTCGGCCTAGGCTTTTATTCGGCTTTCATGGTTGCGGACAAGGTTGAGATAGATTCCCTTTCGTATGTAAAGGATGCTGCTCCAGTTCACTGGGAGTGTGAGGGGGCAGGCACGGATTATACCATGAACGAAGGTGACAGGGATAAGGTGGGTACAAGGATCACCCTCCATATTTCCGATGACTGCCTGAAATACTGTAATGAATACACGGTCCGTGAGGTTATAGACAAATACTGTTCCTTCATGCCGTATGAGATCTATCTGAGCAATGTCAATGCTCCGGCAAAGGAGCCTGAAAAGGATAAGGACGGTAATGAGATACCGCCCGCAGCTCCAAAGCCCCTGAACGAGACTGCACCCTTGTGGACCAAGACCCCCAAGGATTGCACCGATGAGGAATATAAGGAGTTTTACAGAAAGGTTTTCCATGATTACAAGGAGCCCCTCTTCTGGATACATCTCAACATGGATTATCCCTTCAACCTCAAGGGAATACTGTATTTCCCCAAGATCAACATAGAGTATGAATCCGCCGAGGGCGTGATAAAGCTCTATAACAATCAGGTCTTTGTTGCGGATAACATCAAGGAGGTCATACCGGAGTTCCTGATGCTCCTAAAGGGTGTCATCGACTGTCCCGACATGCCCCTTAACGTTTCCAGGAGTGCTCTGCAGAATGACGGCTTCGTAACGAAGATATCGGATTATATCACCAAGAAGGTGGCTGAGAAGCTGTCGGGTCTTTGCAAGACCGACCGTGAGAACTACGAGAAATACTGGGATGATATCTCTCCCTTCGTAAAGTACGGCGTGCTGAAGAATGACAAATTCGCGGAGAAGATAAACGATTACATCCTCTTTAAGGATATATACGACAAGTATACTACTCTCCCTGAGGCTCTGGATGTTAAGCCCATAGATACCGAGGATGAGGAAGAGGGCGCAGGGGACAGTGCGGATACGGAGAAGACCGGCGAAGAGGCGAAGGCCGAAGGCGATGCCGATGCAGCCGAGAGTGATGCTGATGGTGCAGAAGATAAGGACGCCAAGGCAGATGCTGAGGGCTCGAAGGACAGTGATGCCAAGGCAGATGCGGAAGGCTCGGAAGACAGTGAGGACAAGGAAGAGGAGCCTAAGGAGAAGAAGGTCTACTATGTGACCGACGAGATCCAGCAGAGCCAGTACATCAGCATGTTCAAGAGCGCGAAGATGACTGCTCTCATCCTTAATACAAACATAGACCAGCCTTTCATGCAGAGACTTGAGATGAAGAATGAAGGGATCAAATTCCTGCGCATAGATGCAGAGGTAGAGGATGTCATGAAGGGCCGTACCTCCAAGAAGGAGAGGGAGGAGCTTGAGGAGCAGTCCAAGGGACTGGAGAAGTCCCTGCGTAAGGCCTTAAAGCGCGACAAGCTTTCCGTAAAGCTGGATAAGCTTAAGAATAAGAAGGTTGCTTCCATGCTGACTCTGTCCGAGGAGAAGCGCCGCATGGAGGATATGATGAAGATGTATTCCTTCGGAGAGCCTCTACCCAAGAGCAATGATGCTGACGGGGAAACTCTCATACTTAATATCAATCATCCTCTGGTCAAGAAGGTCATGGAGGATCCGGACAGCGACAATGCCGTATTGATCGAGCAGCAGCTCTACGATCTGGCTCTGCTTTCAAACCAGCAGCTGTCGGCAGATGAGATGACGAAGTTCATACAGAGATCGAACGAGATACTCCTGAAGGTTCTTTGATCTTATAATTATAAAAATGGAAAGGGCACCGCACAATGATGTGCGATGCCCTTTTTGTGCTGATGACCAGAATCGAACTGGTGACCTCCTCACTACCAATGAGGTGCTCTACCGACTGAGCCACATCAGCTTGAGTCAACACCAAAGGATTTTATCACGCCTTAACAATATAAGTCAATGCCACAAAAAGCTCTAAAGTGATACAATTGTTTTTACAGTCCGATCCGGGCTTTTTGGCCGGACAGAACAGGGGACTTATCGGGAGGAAATGATGGAGCGTCGTAAGAATAGTTTTTTTATGAGATATATACTGATCATCATGGCGGTCATGCTGTGCACTGCCGGCTGCGGCAGGGCGGACAGTGAGACTGCAGGGGTGGAAGGAGACGTCATACCGGAGGCGGAAACACAGGGGACTGCAGAAGAGGATGGCGGAGGAACCCCGGAGATAACGGAAGGTGCACAGACTTTGGAAAAGGAGACTGCGGAGGGGACAGAAGCTGCAAATGAGACTTTGGAAACGCAGGCCATGCAGATTCTTACGACAGAAGAAGCGGGATCCGGGAATGAAGGCGATGGCGCCGGCAGCGAAGCCGGAGGCGAAGGCCTTTTTTCGAAGGCAGTGCTTGGGGACGAGCAGTTTGATGAATACATGCCACTTCTTGAGGGCAGGAGAGTGGCCCTGTTTTCAAACCATACGGGTATCGTAGGCGACAGGACCGACGGGACATGGGATGAAGGAGCGCAATCCGGCGAAGACCCGACTCTTATTCCCTTCGGTAAGGATACAGCCGGTGAGGATATCACATACGGGCAGCATATACTGGATGCCCTGATAGAACGCGGGGCGGATGTTACTGCTATCTTCAGTCCGGAGCACGGATTCAGAGGTAATGAGGATGCGGGAGAGAGTGTGAGTGACTCGGTTGATGAGAAGACCGGTGTTCCTATCCTCTCACTCTACAGCAACGATACGGTCTATCCATCAGAGGAGGACATGAGCTGTTTTGACGTGCTGGTCGTTGACATGCAGGATGTGGGGCTTCGTTATTATACATATTATATAGGCCTTTACCATCTCATGGATGCCTGTGCCTCCCATGATAAGGAGGTTATCATCCTTGATCGCCCGAACCCCAACGGCTTCTATGTAGACGGACCGATCCTTAAGGAGGGATACGAATCCGGGGTCGGGGAGCTGCCCATCCCCGTGGTATACGGCATGACCTGGGGAGAACTGGCAGGTATGATAAACGGCGAAGGGTGGCTTAAAGCCGGAAAGGATGCACTGAAGCTTACGGTCATCCCTTGCAGGAATTATACCCATAGGAGCAAAACGGCCATCATACGCAATCCCTCTCCCAATATCAAGGATATGAGGGCAGTGTATCTGTATGCGTCAACCTGCTTCTTTGAGCAGACTGTCTGCTCCGTGGGGAGGGGGACGGATCATCCTTTTGAGATATACGGCAGTCCTGCCCTTAAGGATATGGAAGGTTTTGACTTTTCCTTCACGCCAAAGAGCATGGAAGGGGCCACGGAGCCTCCCTTTAAGGGAGAGGCATGCTACGGCAGGGACCTTCGGGGCATACCCGTTTCCGACATATGGGAAGCGGGAGTGGATCCCGGGTATATTCTGGAGGCATATGAGGCTTATAAGAAGGCGATGCCTGAGGGGGATTTCTTCGGGAAGCCGGATAAGAAGGGCAGGTACTGGCTGGATTATCTCAGCGGCTCCGATGAGCTTAGAAAACAGATCATGGCAGGAAAAAGCGCGCAGGAGATAAAGGCCTCCTGGCAGGAGGATATCGAGGCCTTCAGGGAGCAAAGAGCGCCTTATCTTCTGTACGAAGAATGATATATTTGTTTTTTTCGGGATGAGGTTTATAATATGGAAAGGTATGACTAAAAAACTACCAGACGGGAGGTACTGATATGTTTAAAAAATTCTTACAGATCTTTCTCGGGATCTCGATCCTCGGGGCCGCAGCCGCAGGAGCTTATTATCTGCTGACAAGGGGCGAAGAGGAGGATTTCGACGATTTTGACGAGGAATCAAATGATGATCTGCAGGACTTCCTTGACAAGGAGGCTCAGTCTGCGGAGGATCATTATGTTACGCTTGACCTCACCAAGGATACGGCTACAAAGGATGATAAGATCATAGGTGAAGTCAAAAAAGAGGAAAGCAAGGTTGTGAAAGCGGATGATGAGACCAATGAGGCCGTAGAGGGTTTCAGCTTTACAGACCTTACATGATCCGGAGGACCTTTAGTTGAACTACAGCCGAAGGGGCATAGAAAAAAGAAGACATCAGCTGCACGCGGCAATGCCGAAATTCGCCAATATGCTGGGTGCAAGCTTCTATAAGGCTGCGATCATCATAATGGTCGCAGCGGCTCTTACCGGGGCCTTTGCCGGGGTAGGAGTATTTAAGGGGATACTTGTGACCGCTCCGGACATTTCTGCCATAGATGTGCGGCCTACAGGTTATTCGAGTTCGGTATATGACAGCGACGGCAATCAGATAACGAAGCTGGTGGCTACCAACTCAAACAGGATATATCAGACCATAGACAAGATCCCCATAGACCTGCAGCATGCCTTCGTAGCCATCGAGGATGAGAGATTCTACGAGCATAACGGTATAGACATAAAGGGTATCGCCAGAGCGGCATATGTGGTGCTGTCCACCAGGGATATGTCTCAGGGCGCAAGTACCATAACCCAGCAGCTCATCAAGAACTCGGTCTTCGATAAGTGGGCTACAGGGGAATCAAAATTCGAAAAAGTCAAAAGAAAGATCCAGGAGCAGTACCTTGCGATCCAGCTTGAGAGGCAGCCGGATGTTACGAAGGATACCATTCTGGAGCTTTATCTTAATACCATCAACCTTGGACAGAATACTCTGGGAGTACAGGCGGCTTCTCTTAGATACTTCGGGAAGAACGTCTCGGATCTCAATCTCTCCGAGGATGCGGTCATCGCGTCCATAACCAACAATCCCAGCCTTTATAACCCCATATCCCATCCGGATAAGAATGCAAAGAGAAGGAAAAAGGTCTTAAGGGATATGCTCAATCAGGGATATATCACCGATGCCGCATATGAAGAGGCTCTTGCCGACGATCCTTATTCAAGGATACAGAAGGTCAATTCCCAGACAGAGAAGAATTCCATCAATTCATATTTCGTGGATGCCATGATCGAGGAGATAATGGACGATTTCCAGGAAAAGCTTGGCTATACCGAGAATCAGGCATATAACATGCTGTACTCCGGCGGACTGCAGATCTTTACCACTCAGGATTCCAAGATCCAGAAGCTTTGCGACAGCGTTACCGGAGATCCGGAGCTCTATCCGGAGAATACGGAATACCTGCTGGATTACCGTATGACCGGTGTGGATAAGGATGATAATGTCCAGAATTTCTCGGCCCAGATGATGGAGGTTTATTTCAAGGATCAGGGACGTAACGGATATGACAGGCTCTACGGCAGCGAAGAGGATGCAAGGGCAGACGCAAAGGCCTACAAGGAATATGTAGAAAGCCAGGGATATACCATTGAGGCAGAGACCATATCCATCACACCTCAGCCCCAGATATCCCTCAGTATCGAAGATCAGTCTACAGGTTATGTGAAGGCTATAGTGGGAGGAAGAGGCAAAAAAGAGGCTTCCCTTACACTGAACAGGGCTACGGATACCATGAGGCAGCCCGGATCCACTTTCAAGATCGTATCCACCTATGCTCCGGCCTTGGATACCGGTATGAAAACCCTTGGAACAGTCGTTGTGGATGAGCCCTTTAACTATGCCAACGGACGTCCGGTCTCCAACTGGTATTCATCAGGATACAAAGGACCAGTCACCATAAGGTATGCCATAGAGCAGTCAATGAACATCATAGCTGTCAAGA
>JAEEGL013304364.1_pt1 | contig 11361 bp, 8 predicted proteins | sample 9134231 | NCBI WGS metagenome assembly JAEEGL01 (sample SAMN16246548, study PRJNA631951) | gut metagenome | biome: gut microbiome; feature: rumen; material: fiber-attached | host: Bos | place: Iran: Karaj | collected 2018-10
CAATTATGAAATCGCCTTCATTTTCACGGTCTTCGTCGTCAACCACAATCACAAAATTTCCTTTCTGGAATTCCCGCAATGCATCTTCTATCGTATCAAGTCTATACTGATTTTCGTCTTGTTCTTTCATTGTACTTTAAATATCTATGGCAAAGGTACGATTTGAGAGCAATAAGAACTAAAAAAAAGGGAAAAAGTTTTATATTCTTATTTGATTCTGCTTAGAAAACCAATTTTGTTTTCCTCAAAATGCTACAATCCGCCACCCCTCGGACAAATTTCACCCCACATTTTCAACTTCCACAAACACAAAACACTTTTTACAGAAAGTACACAAGGTACAACCACAAATAAAACCCGACATACTATATTCTTCACGGCATAGAATATCTTTGCCATATCAAAAAATTTAATACTATGAGTACATTTAAAGACAAAAACGTATTAATCACTGGCGGTGCGTCGGGCATAGGAAAAATAATGGGACGAATCGCATTGGAAAAAGGCTGTAAAAACCTCATCATTTGGGACATAAACGAAGCAAATATTTCTGCAACAATCTCGGAACTATCAAATTACAAAAACATTAAAGGATACAAAGTTGACGTTTCGAACGAAAACGAGGTCAATACCATACAAAAACAAGTTAAAGCCGATGTGGGCGTTGTCGACATTCTTATAAACAATGCTGGAATCGTGGTTGGAAAACTATTTTCGGACCATTCGACCAACGACATTAAAAAGACAATGAACATCAATGCCATTGCACCGATGATTGTTACCTTGCCATTCTTACAAGACATGTTAGCACAAAAAAGCGGACATATATGTAATGTATCATCGTCGGCTGGTTTGATTACCACACCAAGAATGGCTGTCTACAATTCATCGAAATGGGCTGTATACGGCTGGAGCGACTCTCTCAGAATCGAAATGCAGGAAAATAAGACAGGCGTCCACGTCACGACAATTTGTCCTTACTACATCAACACAGGCATGTTCGACGGCGTAAACTGTTCCGTCATTCCTATTTTGAAACCCGAACGCGTTGCGAAAAAAATCATTAGAGCAATCGAAAAGAACAAAATAACCAAAGCCATGCCATGGACCGTACATTTCGTACGTCTTTGTCAGGCTCTTCTTACGACAAGAGCTTTTGATTTTATCGTAGGAAAATGTCTCGGCATTTACAAAGCAATGGATAATTTTATTGGACGTAAATAATTCTCTATCAATGGAAAACACAAAGCCTGAATACATCATATCGACGTTGGAAAAACAAAAAATGTTTTTTGCAACGCAAACGACAAAAAATCTTTCTTACCGAAAAGAAGCATTAAAAAAATTATTGCGTTCCGTCGAAGAACACGAACAACTACTTGCCCAGGCTTTGTGGGAAGATTTGCACAAATCATACGAAGAAGCATATCTTACCGAAATTTCGTTGGTGAAGGCAGAAATCAAGAATCACATCCGACACTTGCGGAAATGGACAAAACCTCAATGCAAGTTGTCCCCACTGGCATTGTTCCCATCTTCCAGCAAAATTGTGACAGAGCCATTAGGAAATGCATTGATAATGGCACCATGGAATTATCCGTTTCTACTCCTTTTCGGACCGCTCATTGGAGCAATTTCGGCAGGATGTTGTGCCATGTTGAAACCGTCGCCGTATGTTCCACATGTATCAACGGTCATGCAGAAAATGATAGAATCCGTATTCCCGTCAGAATACATTGCCGTATGTCAAGGAAATAGAGAAGTCAACACCTGTCTTTTGGAACAAAAATTCGACATTATTTTCTTTACCGGCAGTCCGGCACTTGGAAAAATCGTCATGACTGCTGCGGCAAAAAATCTTACACCTGTTGTTCTTGAACTTGGCGGGAAAAGTCCTTGCATTGTTCATTCCGATGCCGACATTCAAACTGCGGCAAAACGAATTGCATGGGGAAAATGTCTCAATGCGGGTCAAACATGCATTGCACCCGATTATCTGCTTGTGCAGGAAAATATGAAAGATGCATTTATTGAGGCCTTCAAAAAAGCAATAAATGAGCTATACAAGGACGACATTAAAGAAAACCGGCACTTTGTACGTTTGGTGACAGACAAAGCCTACAGTCGCGTAAAACAATATTTGTCCGACGGGAACGCAGTCGTTGGCGGACATTTCGACGACAATCAGCGATTTATAGAGCCGACAATTTTGGAAAATGTTTCCCCAGAAAGTCCTGTGATGCAGGAAGAAATTTTCGGGCCAATTCTGCCGCTTTTAACATACAAAACTCTTGACGAAGCTATTACATTTATAAATAAAAGACCGAAACCATTGGCATTATATGCTTTTGCAAAAAAATCAACGGCAAATGCTATTATCCATCAGACAAGTTCGGGCGGTGCGTGCATAAACGACACAATAATGCACATCGTCAATCACAGTCTGCCATTCGGCGGCGTGGGAAATTCCGGACTTGGAAAATATCATGGAAAATTATCCGTCGATGCATTTTCGAACAAGCGCTCATTAGTCACAACCCCTACTCTGATTGACCTTCCGGTCAGATATATGCCATACAAATTCTTCGCATTAATGAAAAAGATATTGTAAAAACACGTTTTTATCTTTTAAATCTTCAAATTCAGAGAATTTCTCTTAATTTTGCAATCCAAATTATAGATTACAATAAAACGAGACATGAGTTTGATTAACAACATAATTCGCGCGATATTCGGAGGCACAAAGTCCGAAAAAGATATTAAAGAAATTCTTCCGTTGGTTGCCCAAATCAACGAAATTGAACAGAAACTCAATGCCGGCACGACCGACGAACTTCGTGCAGCGACAAAAAAATTACAACAGAAAATTGCCGATGCAATAAAACCTCAGGAAGAAAAAATTGCGGAATTGCAGGCTAAGTTGGAGGAAGAAGACATCACATCTGTCGACGAACGAGAATCAATGTACGACACAATTGACGCTCTCAAAAAAGAAACCGACGAAATTGTTGCAAAAACGTTGGACGAAATTCTCCCCGAAGCATTTGCCATTGTTAAAAATACGGCTCGAAGATTTGCCGAAAATAAAACTGTTGAAGCAACGGCAACGGATTACGACAAAGATTTGTCTATTGTTTGTCCACACATTACAATCGAAGGCGACAAAGCAGTATGGAGCAACACATGGATGGCTGGTGGCAACCCTGTAACATGGGATATGATTCACTACGACGTGCAACTTATCGGAGGTACGATTCTTCACCAAGGTAAAATTGCTGAAATGGCGACTGGTGAAGGTAAGACATTGGTCGCTACATTGCCAGTATTCCTCAACGCACTTTCGGGACGTGGTGTTCACGTCGTAACCGTTAACGATTACCTTGCAAAACGAGACTCCGAATGGATGGGACCGATTTACCAATTCCACGGATTGAAAGTTGACTGCATCGACAAGCACGAACCTAACACAGAAGCACGTCGTCGTGCATATCAAGCTGATATTACATACGGAACAAACAACGAATTCGGTTTTGACTACCTTCGTGACAATATGGCTATCCGCCCTGATGAACTTGTTCAACGAGAACATAACTATGCTATTGTCGACGAGGTTGACTCCGTGCTTATTGACGACGCAAGAACTCCGTTGATTATTTCGGGACCAGTTGCTAAGAAAAGTAACGGCGACGAACTTTTCAACGAATACAGACCTCGTGTCGAAAAACTGTACAATGCACAGCGGGCATTGTTCAACAAGACTTTCGCCGAAGCAAAAGCATTAATCGGTTCTCCAGAAAAAGAAAAAGCCGAAGAAGGTGCAAAACTTCTTCTTCGTTCGTACAAGGCTCTTCCTAAAACCAATGCGCTCATCAAGTTCCTCAGCGAACAAGGAATGAAGACATTGTTGACGAAGACCGAAAATACCTATATGGCAGAAAACAACAAATACATGCCAATCATCACAGATGAGTTGTATTTCGTTATAGATGAGAAAAATAACATCATCGAACTGACTGAAAAAGGTATAGACTTCTTATCGTCGGACTTGGAAGACAAAAACTTCTTCGTTCTCCCTGACATCGGCGATAAAATTGCGGAAATAGAAAAATCAGATAAAACGCCTGAGGAAAAAATTGCAGCAAAAGACGAACTTGTCCAAGATTATGCAATAAAATCAGAGCGTGTACACACGATAAACCAACTTTTAAAGGCATACGCACTCTTTACCATCGACCAAGAATATGTCGTAATGGACAATCAGGTTAAGATTGTTGACGAACAAACCGGTCGTATTATGGAAGGAAGACGCTATTCTGACGGACTTCATCAGGCAATCGAGGCTAAGGAACGCGTAAAAGTCGAAGCAGCAACACAAACTCATGCCACAATCACATTGCAGAATTACTTCCGTATGTACAAAAAACTTTCTGGTATGACAGGTACGGCAGAAACGGAAGCTAAGGAATTCTGGGATATTTACAAAATGGAAGTTGTCGTTGCCCCGACAAATAAACCAATTGCACGCCACGATTACGAGGATTTGATTTACAAAACCCGTCGTGAAAAATATAATGCAGTAATCGACCACATTGAAGAACTCATAAAAGAAGGCCGCCCGGTATTGGTCGGAACGACATCGGTGGAAATTTCGGAATTGTTGTCACGTATGCTTACGCGCCGAAAACTGCCACATACGGTCTTGAATGCGAAATTACACCAAAAGGAAGCCGAAATTGTCGCTTTGGCTGGTCAACCCGGACATATAACTATTGCGACAAACATGGCTGGTCGTGGTACCGATATTAAACTATCTCCAGAAGTGAAAGAAGCTGGCGGTCTAGCCATTATCGGTACGGAACGTCACGATTCCCGCCGTGTCGACAGACAGTTGCGCGGTCGTGCCGGTCGTCAAGGCGACCCAGGAAGTTCGCAATTCTTCGTTTCGCTCGAAGACGATTTGATGCGTAAATTCGGTTCGGAACGAATTGCCAGCATTATGGACAGAATGGGCTTGGAAGAAGGCGAAGTCATTCAACATTCAATGATTTCGAAATCAATTGAACGTGCACAAAAGAAAGTTGAAGAAAATTTCTTCGGAATACGTAAACGTTTGTTGGAATACGACGATGTAATGAACTCTCAACGTGAAGTTATTTACACCAAACGTCGTCATGCTCTGTTTGGAGACAGAATCGGGATTGACTTTGCAAATATGATGTACGATGTTTGCGTGAGCATTGTCTCGAACGCATACGGAAACATGGAATTTGCAGAATTCAAATATGAACTGCTCCGTCTTCTGTCACTCGAATGCCCTATTGACGAACAAGAATACTTACGTCTAAATCAAGAGGAAATTACCGAAAAGATTTACAACGCATTGTTAGACATTTACAACAACCGCGTTCAAACAATTGCTAAACAAGCAAATCCGATTATTCAGAAGGTGTTCACGGAACAAAGTGCAACGTATAAAAACATTATTGTTCCTATTTCCGACGGTCGTCGCATTTTCAGCGTAAATACAAATCTCGAAAAAGCGGCAAAAACCGAAGGACGTGAACTTATCCGTTCTTTCTTGAAAACTATCATTTTGGTCAGCATTGACGAGGCTTGGAAAGAACACCTCCGCGAACTTGACGATTTGAAACAATCGGTACAAAATGCGTCGTACGAGCATAAAGACCCATTGTTGATTTATAAATTCGAATCGTTTGAATTGTTCCAAAGCATGTTGGAAAAAGTCAACAAAGAAGTGGTTGCGTGCGTGTTGAAAGCACATATTCCTATGCAAGCTGAGGCTCAAGAAGCGACAGAAAGACGTCGGTCATCAATGGCAAATATGCAGACCCGGAAAGACGACGTACAGCAGAATCCAAACAATATGCAGGACACTCGCCAACCGCAAAAACAAATGCCTATTCACAACGAACTAAAAATCGGCAGAAACGATCCCTGTCCTTGCGGAAGTGGTAAGAAATACAAAAACTGTCACGGAAGAGCAGGCGCGGAAGAATTGGCATAACAACCATTCAATGCTCAATGCGTAATGCTCAATGCGTAAATAGTTCGTACATGTTGTACGAACTATTTTTATTCAGAAACGACAACTCCTTCAATATACACTTTTGTTTCGGTATTGACAGGGTCGTTGGAGATTATGGTGATTATTTGTCGTACATTTCCATGTTTGTTACGGGTATTCAATGTTACATCAACGTCTCCCTCCTCTCCTTTTACATACGACATTTTTTCCATTGAACCAGCCGTACAACCACACGAGGTTTTGATTTTTCGGATTTCCAAGGTTGATTTTCCTTCATTCGTAAAATGGAATTTGCAAGCAACAGGTGTGCCTTGTTTCACCGTATCGAAATTAAACGTTTCCATTTGGAATTTTATTTTCGGTGCATTTTTCAACTGTTTTTTCGTCAAATTTGAAAAATCCTCTGTCACGTTACCTGAAAGAGAAATTCTCTTTTTGTAACTCATTTTCTTTCCTTGAAATTCGAAATAAAGTTTTTCATAGAATTGTCCCCATTCTTTTCTCTGTCCTGAGTTGTACGACACAACCACCAACGCAGTAGAATTCGGCTGTATTGTTTCAGGATACATACGAACAGTCAGATAATTCGGAACATTCGGAAATAATATTGTGATAGCCGTATCTTGCGGATTATACATAACTATAGTATCGGAAACCGTTGCTGGATAGTTGATATTTCCGTATGAGATACCCGATGTCGACAAACGCACCAAGTCGAATACTTGCGGATATAATTGTTCTACTATAGGATCAATATTCTTCACAGTACCTACCAATGTCAACGTGATTTTTCCCAACATTTTATCGGTAGTATATACGTCGATGTATTCTTTGAACATGGATTTCAAATTTTTAGGATCCAATGACACACTGATTGACGCACGAAGTCCAGCCTCCAACGTATCACGAGTTATATTACAAACAATATCAGGCGACGACGGGACTATTTTCTTAATGATAATTGGAGCATCGCCACGGTTCGTACACATGAATACTGCCTGGGTATTCACCGAATTTTCCTTTATAATACCATAATCATACGTTACTTTGTCAAATGAAAGATATTGTGCAAACGTCTGTACCGAAACAAATAAAGTACTGAAAACCAATGCTATCAAATGTATTTTCTTCATAATTCTAAAATTTAGTCTTACAAATGTATTAGTTTATTTCGTTCGTTGAACGCCAAAAACGATATTTTTATTTTAATCCAAATACCATGCCTTGATTCGTCGCAAAATTGCCGTCCGACGACCGAAAAACGCAAGAACGTCCAACAACCAGCGATGTTTCATGAATTGTTTTTGCAATAAATGACGAATATGCATTTCTTTTTTGATTCTCTTTTGCAGATTTTCGACATACTTTTCTGTCATCTGCTTAGAACAATCATTCTTCTGCAAACATTGTACAGATTGCAAAGCAGCAAATCTTCCACTCAACATTGCATTTCCAATTCCTCCACCCGAAATTGGATCAATAAGATTTGCCGCATCTCCACAAATAAAGAAATTATCGCCGCAACATTCGTAACTTTCCGAGCAGTACGGTACCAAACCACCTTGTATCGGTGTCAATCGTTCCGCATCACGAAATCTCTCCGAAAGTTCTTTGTCTGTCGAAAGCCATTCTTCAAAAACAGAACGGACATTTTTTTCAGCATCACTGTCTTGTTCAACTTGCCAGCCGAAACCTACATTGGCGGAACCGTCAGCCAAAGGGAACACCCATAGATAACCCGGGAAAAATTCTTTCTTGTAATATAATTCAATTGTATCTGGCTGAAGATCTTTCACACCATTATAATAAGCACGGACGGCAACGCCAAGTTTTGACTTTTCAATATGCTCCCCCGTCAATATATGAGAAATTCGCGACAGAGCACCGTTACAAACTATAACAATCCTTGCCCGAAACATCGTTTCACCAGAAAACAAAACTATTTCGTCGTTTCGATTGTCAACATTTTGTATCTCCGTATTTTGAAAAATTGTGACATTCCGACAATCACGTTGAACCAATGAGAACAAGAAATTATCAAAATTTTCGCGCTTACACGTATAGCCAAAATTCTTAAAATCAATTCTATAGCGACGATTCTTGTAAATCAAATCGGTATGTTGAATGCTCTCTGGATTATACGCCGAAAAAAATTCGTCAACATATCGTGGATTTATATCTCGGAGCGTATTGATACTTCTGTCACAAAGTCCATCTCCACAAATTTTCACACGCGGAAAAGATTTTCGTTCAAAAAGAGCGACAGAACATCCCGATTCTCGTAACGAGAGAGCCGCAGAACATCCTGCAGGACCCGCACCGACGATTGCTATATCAAAATTTGTTTCCATCTGCGACAAAGATACGGTTTAATTTTTAGTTATGAATTACGACTTATGTTTTATTAATTGTGCATTATGAATTATGCAGTGTGCATTGTTTTTTATTAATTTTACACCGTCATTTTACGGAAACGACATGGTTTTAAATTACATCTGGATAACATTTTTTCTTGCGGGCTTTATTGTTGCCCTATACCGCCTTTTATTTATGGGCGATACGGAAATTTTCTCTCAGGTTATGCAAGGAATCTTTTCGGATGCAAAAAATGGTTTTGAAATTTCAATCGGACTAACTGGCGTACTTGCCCTATGGTTAGGTTTCATGAAAATTGGAGAAAAAGGAGGCATAATCACCGTTTTGGCAAAACTAATCGCTCCGTTTTTCCGAAAAATTTTCCCTGAAATTCCCAAAGATCATCCTGTCTATGGTACAATTATGCTTAACATTGCAGCCAACATGCTCGGGCTTGACAACGCAGCAACCCCGATGGGACTTAAAGCCATGGACGAGATGCAAAAATTCAACAAACAAAAAGATACAGCATCCAACGCCCAAATCATGTTTTTGGTTCTGAATACATCCGGTCTGACACTTATTCCAACGACCATCATGGTTTATCGAGCACAAGCAGGCGCCGCCGACCCGACGGACATATTTTTACCTATACTTTTCGCCACATTTTTCTCCACTATCATTGGATTTCTTGCCGTGGCAATTGTACAAAAAATCAACATTTTCAATAAAACAATACTATTATATTTAGGTAGCATTACTGCCCTACTCGTTGGATTGTTATTTTATCTAAAATCCCTACCGGGTGACGAATTAGGCACCATTTCGAGCGTTTTGAGCAATCTAATTTTATTCAGCATAATAATTTCCTTTATTGTAGCTGGAATCATCAAGCGAGTAAATGTGTTCGACGCATTCATCGAAGGTGCGAAAGACGGATTCAACGTTGCGATAAAAATTATTCCGAACCTTATTGCCATATTGGTCGGCATTGGAATTTTTAGGACTGTGGGCGGATTAGACCTTATTTGTGACGGATTGGCATGGTGTTTTCAAGCAATTGGCGTTGACACAAAATTTGTTCCTGCCTTACCGACCGCATTGATGAAACCATTGAGCGGTTCTGGTGCACGTGGAATGATGATTGACGCAATGAACACATTTGGCGCAGATTCATTTGCAGGAAAACTCGCATGTATTTTCCAAGGCTCAACCGATACGACATTCTATATAATTGCCGTTTATTTCGGTTCTGTTGGCATACGCAAGACAAGACACGCAATTTCTTGCGGTCTTATTGCCGATTTGGCAGGAATTGTTGCCGCAATTCTCATCGCATATCTACTGTAATATCAATTTTGGGGAACGAAAAAAAGTATTTTGGAGAGCGAAACACATCAAATTCACCCCTAAAAAGCGAAAATCCCGTCTTTTTTGCAAAATTTTTGAATTTACTGATTTGACTTTTAACAAAAAGTATTACTTTTATCGTGGTAAATTTTAATAAGCGAAGAATGAACAAACCTAAAGCGACGACAAAGAGTAGAAGCTACGAATTAAAGAAGCTAAAGGCAGAATCTGTAGCCGAGGAGAACAAGAGATTCCTATTATCCCAAAAGACGCGTAGTCATGGATCAAGTAAAGCTGAACCGGGCATTAAGGGATTGAAAACAACCAAAAGTGAAGTTTTCATTTATCTTGTTGGTAAAGAAGACGACGTAAAAGCATTACAAGAACAGTTTACAGCTTCTATCAAAAGCTATAGAAAAACCAAAACTTTTACGTCCGCATCTGAGGTACAAGCATATTTGGAGCAATCAAAATACCCTGCAAACTCCATCATTATACTTATCTATACGACTCCTGAAGTTGAAGATGAATTTGAGTTAAGTAGAGATTTTGACATCATTTCTCAAATTAAAAAGAATGACCCAAGTTTGGATACAATGATATTGACAGCAGGTGCAAAATCATCGGCATTCGACTTTACAATAGCTAAAGGTTCCGACGCACTTGGAAAAATCGTGACGAACATTACATGGGCCATCCGTGAACAGGAACGTATCCGTAAGCAGGTGGAAGCAAAACAGTTCATCAAAATGGCGATTATCGTGTTCTTCTCGTTCTTCTTCATTTTGTTTGCAATCGATCTTATAAGCGGTATAATGAGTCCGACAAAACAAGGCTTACTCGGAATTGTGCCGATTCCACAATAATTGTCAGTTAGAACAGACAAAATATGACAAACTGTCAATAATTTTCTATTGGCACATAAATTGACAAAGGTTACGCAAAAATTTTGTGTAACCTTTTTTAATTATAATAGTATGCAAACAGGTAAAATTGGTGTAACCACCGAAAACATTTTCCCGGTCATCAAAAAATTCCTTTATTCCGACCAAGAAATTTTCCTACGTGAATTAGTGTCTAACGCCGTTGATGCCACACAAAAGCTGAAAACGCTTGCGAAACTTGGCACATACAACAAAGATTTGTCGAACGCGACAGTGCGAATTTCCATAGACGAAAAGGCAAAAACCATCACCATTTCCGACGATGGTATTGGTATGACTGCCGAAGAAGTTGACAAATACATCAACCAAATCGCATTTTCGGGTGCCGATGAGTTTTTGAAGAAATTCGAAGGCAAGGCAGAAGCCATCATCGGTCACTTCGGACTTGGTTTCTACTCGGCATTTATGGTTGCAAGTTCGGTGGAAATTCTTACAAAATCATATCAAGAAGGTGCCAAAGCCGTAAAATGGACGTGCGACGGCAGCCCAAACTTCACGATTGATGAAATCGAAAAAGAAAACGTCGGTACCGACATCGTGCTCCACATTGACGCCGACGCCGAGGAATATCTGAAAAAAGAACGTATTGAAGAATTGCTGAAGAAATACTGCAAATTCCTGCCGATTCCTATCGTTTTTGGTAAAAAACAAGAATGGAAAGACGGC
>JAEEGL014765291.1_pt1 | contig 11361 bp, 9 predicted proteins | sample 9134231 | NCBI WGS metagenome assembly JAEEGL01 (sample SAMN16246548, study PRJNA631951) | gut metagenome | biome: gut microbiome; feature: rumen; material: fiber-attached | host: Bos | place: Iran: Karaj | collected 2018-10
AGGACCTGAGTGTCCGTGATGCCGGTCACCAGGTGGCGGAAGTCCCCCGCCTCCCTCGTTCCCGAGAGCCGGTAGGTCCGGGCGCTCTCCCGGGCCGCGGCGTAACCGGAACTGTATTTGGAGAAACTGTCCTCCGACTCCTCCGCGTCCGGCCGGGAATCCCACTCCGGGATGTCCCCGAAGGGTCCTTTCAGCCCGTATCTCAGCTCCAGGTACCGGGCGGTCAGAGCCTTGAGGTACACCTTGGCCCCGCCTCCGTCGGAAAGGGAGTGGAAGAACTCCACCGCCAGCCGGTCCTTATAGTACAGCACCCGCATGCAGTGGTCCCGCAGGGCGGAAGGCTTCATGGGGGTCAGGGGATAGCCGAAGTCCTCGGTACCCCGGGGCGTTCCCTCGCTCTCCTCCAGATAGCACCAGAAAAGACCGCGTCCCAGCCTCACGTAGAAAGTCGGGAAACGGTGCTTGAGATCGTCCACCGCCTGCTGCAGCAGCTTCGGATCCACTTCTTCATCCAGCGTCACGGACTGCCGGAACACGTTGGCCCATCTCCCGCTCATGGTGGCGGGGAAGATGAGGGCGGCGGTGTCCAGGCGGAACCATCTCTTCGGCATGTCGGACCTCCGTCCGGGTGTTATTCAAATTATAGCCGACCGGGAAAGAGAGAACAATGAGGTAAATTGTGAATGATCCGCTCCCGCGGGTCACTTTTCCGCTTTCCCGCGCTGCCGCATGGAATTTTTCTGTTGACACGGCGTGAATATGGTGGTAACTTGTTCATTACAACCGAAGCAAGATAGAGGCGCGGGGACCATCAGTAACACCGCAGAGGCACTCAGAGGCCAGGGACACGGTGCGAAAGGGGCGACCGCCGAAGCTGACGGGCTTCTGGGGACCGTCATGCTGGGCGCAGGCACAACAGTCCTCCGACTGTCACAGCGATGTGGAGTGCTATCAGTTTCCGCAAACAGGTCTTCTCTGGCAGAAGAAGGATCCGGCGGCCGAAGCACGAAGCTTCGGGCGTTTTTTGATATCGACTGCCGTCAAAGAAAGGATCTGTATCATGAGAAGAATCACCGCCTTGTTCGCCCTGATCGCCATGGCCTTCGCCCTCGTCTCCTGCGGACGGGAGCAGCGGGATCAGGAACCCTTCACCGGGGTGGAGGACGGAGTCCTCACCGTTGCCATGGAATGCGCCTACGCCCCCTACAACTGGAGCCAGCCCGATGACTCCAACGGCGCCGTGCCCATCCGGGACAGCGACCAGTTCGCCAACGGCTACGACGTGATGATGGCCAAAAAGATCTGCGAGGCCAACGGATGGGAACTGGAGATCGTCCAGCTGGACTGGGATTCCCTCATCCCCGCCGTCCAGTCCGGCGTGGTGGACGCCGTCATCGCGGGACAGTCCATGACCGCGGACCGCATGGAAGCGGTGGACTTCGCGGGGCCCTACCTCTACGCCACCATCGTCTGCCTGGTCCGGGAGGACAGCCCCTTCGCTTCCGCGGCAGGGCTCTCCGATCTCTCCGGAGCCACCTGCACCAGCCAGTCCGGCACCATCTGGTACAGCGTCTGCCTGCCCCAGATCACCGGCGCTTCCGTGCAGCCCCCCGCCGCCGACGCCCCCGCCATGCTCATGGCCGTGGCCTCCGGCACGGTGGACTTCGTATGCACCGACATGCCCACCGCCCAGGCCGCGGTCATCGCCTATCCCGAGCTCCGGCTGCTGGACTTCGCCGGCTCCGGGGACGACTTCTCCGTCTCCGACGAAGACGTGAACATCGGCATCTCGGTCATGAAGGGCAACGCCGTGCTGAGGGACGCCCTGAACGCCGTCCTCTCCGGCATGACCGCCGCCGACTTCAACCGGCTCATGGCCGCCGCCATCGCCGTGCAGCCTCTGTCTGAGTAAGGAGGGAGCCCATGTCCAGAGCGGCAAGTCTCGTGCGGGACGTCCTGCAGCTGCTCTCGAAGTACGGGGCCGTGTACCTCGGAGGGGTGAGGAACACCCTGCTCCTCTCGGTGGCGGCCACCTTCGCGGGCTGCGTCATCGGCTTCGTCTGCGGCATCCTCCAGACCATCCCCGTGAAAAGGAACGACAGCGCCGCGCGGAAGGCGCTGCTGGGCCTGGTGCGGGCCGTCATCCGGGTCTACGTCGAAGTGTTCCGGGGGACCCCCATGATCCTTCAGGCCGTCTTCATCTATTACGGCCTGCCCTACTTCACCATGAACCGGATCCAGTTCCGGAACGTCTGGACGGTGTCCCTGTTCGTGGTCTCGGTGAACACCGGCGCCTACATGACCGAATCCTTCCGCGGGGGGATCCTGTCGGTGGACCGGGGCCAGACGGAAGCCTGTCACGCCATCGGGCTCACCCATCTCCAGACCATGGCGTACGTGGTGATGCCCCAGGCGCTGAGGAACATCATGCCCCAGATCGGCAACAACTACATCATCAACGTGAAGGACACCTCGGTCATGTTCATCATCGGCTTCTCGGACTTCTTCGCGGTCCACAAGGCCGTGTCCGGCGCCGTCTTCAAGTACTTCCCTTCCGCCGTGATCGAGATGGCGGGATACCTCATCCTCACCCTCGCCGCCTCGGCGCTGCTGCGGCTGGCGGAACGGAGGATGGACGGGAGCTCCGACTACGCTCTGGCGGAGAGAGACTCCCTGACCATGGCCGCCGGGACCTACCGGCATCCCGACGCCGGGGAGGAACGGAGATGAGCGAAAGGATGCTGGAGATCCGCGGACTGCGGAAATCCTTCGGTGCGCTGCGCGTCCTGAACGGCGTTGACCTGACGGTCGGAAAGGGAGAGGTCGTCTGCCTCATCGGCCCCTCCGGCTCCGGGAAATCCACGCTGCTGCGCTGCGTGAACCTGCTGGAGATCCCCGACGGGGGCAGCATCCTCTTCCGAGGGCGCGACGTCCTGGACGGAAGGATCGACGAGAGCGCCTACTGCAGCAGGGTCGGCATGGTGTTCCAGAACTTCAACCTGTTCGCGAACCTGTCGGTGCTGCGCAACTGCGTCCTCGGCCAGACGAAGGTGCTGAAGAGGAGCCGGGAAGAAGCCGAGGCGGAGGCCATGAAGTACCTGGAGGCGGTGGGGATGGCCGCTTTCGCCGGCGCCAGGCCTTCCACCCTCTCGGGAGGGCAGAAGCAGCGCGCCGCCATCGCCAGGACCCTGTGCATGTCCCCGGACCTGCTCCTCTTCGACGAGCCCACCTCCGCGCTGGATCCGGAGATGGTGGGCGAGGTCCTGGCGGTCATGAAGGATCTGGCTTCCTCCGGCAGGACCATGCTGGTGGTGACCCACGAGATGTCCTTCGCCGCGGAGGCAGCCGACCGGGTAATCTTCATGGACGAGGGCATCGTCCGGGAGGAAGGCGCTCCGGAACGGGTGCTTTCCGCGCCGTCCGATCCCCGGACCCGGCAGTTCCTCTCCCGGTTTCTCCGGACATAGCCGTTCCGCCGGCGGGCGGATGCGGAAAGGCGCGGGCCCCGGGGCCCGCGCCTTGTTCTCTTCTGCTGCTCCGGGAAACGTCAGAGCCATTTCTCCACTTCGTCCGCCACGTTGATCAGGTGGTCCGAGACCCTCTCCGCGTTGGAGGCCAGGGAGAGGAACTGGGCGCCGGCCAGCGGGGAGCATTTCCCGTCGCTGAGCCTGCGCAGGTGGTTCCGCTCCATCTCGGCGGTGAAGTCGTCCACCTGCTCCTCGATGACGTTGGCGGTGCGGACCAGCGCCCGGTCGCCGTTGGCGTAGGCCGCCATGACCTTCTCGTACACCCGGTCCACCATCCTGCGCAGGTTCCGGATCTCCCCGATGGCGTCGTCGGTGAACCGTTCCCCGGTGTCCCGGAGGGTCTCGGCGTATTCCACCGCGTTCTCGGCGTAGTCGCCGATGCGCTCGAAGTCGGTGATGGTGTGGAAGGTGGTGGCCAGATAGACGTGGTCCTTCTCACTGAGGGGAAGCTGGCTCAGCTTCACGATGAAGCGGACCAGCTCCACGTTCAGGTAGTCCAGGAGCTTCTCGTTCTTCCGGAACTGCTCCTCCCCGCGGAAGTCCAGCTCGCTGAGGATGTCCAGCGACTTGTCGAAGTTCTCCATGGCCACCCGGCCCATGTTGACGATCTCTTCCTTGACCTGCTGGATGGCGATGACGGGGGTGCGCAGCATGTTCTCGTCCACGAAGTACAGCCGGAGGTATTCCTCCTCGTCCTCGTCGTCCTTCACCATCTTCTGGGTCAGCTTGACCAGCAGGTCGCTGAAGGGAAGGACCAGGATCACCGAGGCGATGTTGAACACGGTGTGGAACATGGCCAGCTGGGTGTGGGGATGGCCCGGGAACATCAGCTCGAAGGCTTCGGCCACCCGGTGGCCGGTGAGCATGCCGGCGACGCTGTCGCAGGCCGCCAGCAGCACCACGCCGCCGGCGTTGAAGACGAACTGGATGAGGGAAGTGCGCTTGGCGTTGGCGCCTCCGGTCATGCCGGCCATCAGTCCCGAGACGCAGGTGCCCACGTTGGCGCCCAGGGTCAGGTAGATGCCCTGTTCCAGGCTCACCAGCCCCGCCGCCACCATGGCGATGGCGATGGAGGTCATGGCGGAGGAGCTCTGGATCAGCGCGGTGAGCAGCGCCCCGGCGATGATCAGCAGCCAGGTGCTCTTGATCGAGGCGAAGAAGGAGGTGAGGCCGTCCATCCTGGCGAAGTCCGCCATGGCCGCGCTCATCAGTTCCAGGCCCACGAACACCATGCCGAAGCCGGACAGGGCGCCGCCGATCGTCTTGGTCTTGTCCTTCTTGGCGAACAGGGAGATGAAGGCCCCGATGCCGGCGAAGGCGGAAAAGAGGAGGGCGGCGGGCAGCGCGTTGCCGGAATTGACGCCCAGCGCGGCGATCTGACCGGTGATGGTGGTTCCGATCTCTCCGCCGTAGATGATGGTGGCGGCCTGGGAGAGCGGGATGATGCCCGCGTTCACGAAACCGATGATCATCACGGTGGTGGCGCCGGAACTCTGGATCATGGCGGTGGCGAGGGCGCCGATGCCCACGCCCGCCAGCTTGCTTCCGGATACCCTGGCGAACATCTGCTTCAGCCGGTCCGAACTCAGGGTCTCCAGATTGGAGCTCATGGTGCTGCAGGCGACCATGAACACGCCCACGCCCGCAACGAGCGAAAGGACGGAGGATAAGATCTGTGTCGTCGTCATTCTATCAAAGCAGCGCTTTCAGTTTGTCCAGGGAGTAGAACCTCCTGGATTCCTTGGCTGTCTCAAACACCTTGCAATAGTTGGCCAGCGTCTCCCGGTCCCTGCTGTAGCAGTGGAAGTTGTTGGCGATGTAGTGCATGGGGCCCACGGGAAGGCCCAGTTCTCCGGCTACCTTCTCCTGGAGCAGGGACACAGCGTGGATGTTCATGGGGAACGCCTTGACGCCGTCGTTGGAGCGGAAGACCACCGTCATCTCCAGCTTTCCCTGGACGTGGTTGAACATGAGCAGCTGCATGCAGGGGGGATCCTCGGAGAAGTTGATGTCCCCCTGTCCCAGGGCGATGCAGGCCCTGCGGGTATTGATGTTCCTTCTCAGTTCCGCCAGCAGCTGGTCGTAGAAGCGGGAATACAGCATGTGGTAGGTGTACTTCCAGCCGGCATCGTCCGCCGTCCCGTCCAGGAACTCGTGGTCGTACTTGGCCAGCCCCGCCAGGTCGGTGAAGATGGAGCGGCTGATGGCCGGCTCCCCCAGCGGGTCGTCGATGTCCAGCAGCAGCTGGATCTCGGTCATCACGTCCGCCTTGTTCTGGTTCTCCCTCTCCTGGACCTTTCCGTACTCGTTGAGGGCCTTCATGGCCTCTTCCACGGCGTAGCCCACCGTCGACGTCCTGATGTAAGTATACATGCTCGCCTCCGCAATGCCCCATTCTACTGGGATTATACCATCCGGCGCCCTCCGAATAAAGTGGGAACGCCGGGTTTTCCCGTTCCGCCGGCGTCCGGGGAAAGAGGAAGCCCGTCCGCGCCGCGGACGGGCCGTATCCTTATCGTTCCTCAGTACCTTCCCGCCTGTTTCGCCTTCTCCAGCAGCCGGTCCACGTCCTCGTCGGAATAGCCGCCGTAGCGGGTCATGTTCTCCCGCACACGCAGCCGGGAGAGACGGACCGTGGGCTCGTCCGCGATGGCCGCCAGCACCTCGTCGGCCAGATCGCCGAAAGGGGGATCTCCCCGGAGTTTGAGCACCTGGTTGGGATAGCAGCTCTCCAGATAGGAACGGGTCTCGAAGGGCGGGTAATCCACGAACTCCCCTTCCCGGACGCATCCGGGAAGGCCCCATTTCTCCTCATAGGACTTCAACACGGGATACAGACGGTCCAGCACCGCCCGGACCTCCGGATCCGCCGGCCGGGAATAGAGCAGATCGTTCCTCTCCTCGGGATCCTCCTTCAGATCGAAGAGCTGGTCCCGGTCCCCGTAGTAGTGGATCAGCTTGTAGCGTTCGTCCCGGATCATGCACCATCTCCGGTCCCCCTTCTGGTGTTCCGCGTACACGACGCTCCGGTCCTTCTTCGGCTCCGCCGCGAACAGGCTCTCCCCGGGAAGCTCCTGCGTTCCGGGATAGCGTGCCCCGGCGAGGTGGGTGAAGGTGGGCAACAGGTCGTTGAGGTCGACGAACTCGCTGCGGACGCTGCCCGGCTCCACGTGGCCGGGCCACTGCATGAGGAAGGGGATGTGGGTGCTGGGCTCGTGGGGATTCATCTTCTGATAGGTGTCCAGGTCCCCCAGCATCTCCCCGTGGTCGGAGGTGAAGATGACCACCGTGTTCTCCTCCAGCCCCGTCTCCCGCAGCGCCTGCAGGATCCTCCCCACGTTCCAGTCCACCCAGGACACCGCCCCGGCGTAATTCTCCCGCATCCGGTTGATATTCTCCTCGTCCGGCAGGTCCGCGATGCACTTCAGCTCCTCGCACAGCCGGGACAGCGGCGTGACGCTGGAGGTGTGCTTCGGCACCTTCCCGTCGTACAGGTGGCTGAAGCGGTGCGGGGAAGCCAGGGGCGGATGGGGCTGGATGAAGCCGGTCCAGATCAGGAAGGGCCGGTCCTGTTCCGCCCGTTCCCTCAGGATGTCGATGGTGCGGTCCGCCACCCAGTGGGAACCGGTGAGTTCTTCGGGCAGGGGAATCTGCTGGGGCTGCTGGTACAGGATGTTCCGCACCCCGTGCAGGCTGCCCAGGGTGCCGTATCCCCTCTCCCGGAGGAACAGGGCGTAATCGTCCTCCATCACGTCCCGTACTACTTCGTCCATGTTGAGGAAGCGGTCGAAGCCGGTGGCCCGCCGTTCGGGCTGGAAATGCATCTTCCCCACCGCGAAGGTGCTGTATCCGGCATCGGAGCAGATCTGGGCGAAGGTGGGCAGGTCCCAGGGGCAGTTCTTCGCCGCGGGGCCGAAATAGTTGTCGTCGAAGCCGTGATACCTGCAGGGCAGGCCGGTGATCAGGTTGTGGCGGGCGGGGATGCACACCGGGTTGGGGGAATAGGCGTTCTCATACCGGCACCCCTTCTCCCCGATGGAGTCGATGTTGGGCGTCCGGATCCACGGGTTGATCCCGTAGGCGTGCACGTAGTCCCAGCGCAGCTGGTCCGTGAACAGCAGAAGGATGTTGGGTCTCTTTTCAGCCATCTCGTCACCTCACCGATATTTCCGCAAAGCCGCTTCCCGTTCCGCCCGCGCGATCCGGAGCAGCCGCTCTTCCGCGTGGGCGAAGAACTTCCGGAACGAATCGCAGTAGTAGTTGCGGTCCCCGTCCGGTCCGGAGACCCAGTCGTTCACGCATCCGCCGTTGCAGAGCGTCCGCCAGCGACATCCGGCACACTCCGCCGGCTTCTCCCGTCCCAGGTCCAGGAAGCGACGGAAGGTCTCCCCGTCCGCCAGGCCGGACAGACCCGATTCCCCGATCTTTCCCGCCTTCCATTCGTCCAGGGCGAAGAAATCGCAGGGGTAGACGGTGCCGTCCGCTTCCACCACGAAGCTGCAGCCGCACCGGCCGCAGGTGGCGCAGGTGCCCGCCCCGTCCCCCAGCAGGAGATGGACGTAGTCGTCGAAGAGGCGGACGCTGTGGTAGTCCCCCTTCTCCCAGTCCAGGTACCACAGGTCGAACAGCCGGCACAGGAACTCCCCGTACGCCTCCGGCGTCAGCGACCAGGGCATCCGCCCCCGTTCCCCGTCCCCGGGATCCAGACAGGCGATGAACTGCAGGTACCGGAAGCCCAGCCTCTTGAGCGTCTCATAGGCCTTCTGCGGGCTGCGGGCGCACTGCCGGGTCACGACGCACAGGGCGTTGACCTCCACCTGATGCCTTTGAAGCAGTTCGGCGCTTCTCCGGACCCGGTTCCAGGTCCCCTTTCCTTCCGCGTCGGGGCGGTACAGGTCGTGGGCTTCCTTGAAGCCGTCCACCGACAGCCCCACCAGGAACCCCTCGTCGCGGAGGAAAGACGCCCACTCCCCGTCCAGCAGCGTCCCGTTGGTCTGCATGGAAAAGGCCAGCGAGACGCCCGCGGGCTTCTCCTCTCTCGCCGTCTTCACGAAGAAGCGGAAGAAATCCAGCCCGGCGACGGTGGGTTCCCCGCCCTGGAAGGCGAAACTGACCAGGCCGCCCTTTTCCGCCTCCCGGCAGGCGGAGCGGATCAGTTCCGCCGCCGTCTCCCGGCTCATGACGCCCGCGGAGGCGCGGCTCCGCCGGGCCGCCTCGTCCGCGTAGAAGCAGTACCGGCAGCGGAGGTTGCACGCGCTGGAAGCCGGCTTGATCAGCAAGCTGATGTTCCGCATGTTCTCCTCCTCCCGGCGTCCGGAAAGGCCCTGTCCCCTTCCGTTTTTCCAAGTGTACCACACTCCCGCCCGCAAAGGCACTCTTTCCTCCCGCCGGGACTGTTGCCGCCTTTCCCGGAAATGGTATACTGTATGGCAAGAAAAGGCGGCCCGGGGCCGCCGCGAACGGAGCCGCAAATGAACGTACTGGAAGAAGCCATCATCTTCGCCGTCCGGGCCCATCAGGGTCAGACGAGGAAACTGGCGGGAAAGCCCTACATCCTCCATCCCCTGGAGGTGGCGGCGATCGTCTCCACCCTGACCGACGACCTGGAGACCATGGCGGCGGGCGTGCTGCACGACACCATCGAGGACTGTGACGTGAACCCCCTCACCATCCGGGAGAAGTTCGGCAGCCGGGTGTACGCCCTGGTCCAGGCCGAGACCGAGGACCGGCAGGGCGGCAGGAGCGAGGAAGATTCCTGGATGGACCGGAAGGAAGAATCGCTGCTCATGCTGGCCAACACCCGGGACATCGAAGTGAAGAAGCTGTGGCTGGGAGACAAGCTGTCCAACATCCGTTCCTTCGCCCGGGAACACCGGAAAAACGGGGACGAGATCTGGAAGCACCTCCATCAGAAGGATCCTGCCATGCAGAGGTGGTATTACGAGACCATCGCCTCGCTGCTGGAGGAACTCAGGGACACCGACGCCTACCGGGAATACGTTTCCCTGGTGGCGGAGGTCTTCGGAAGCGCCGGCGATGGTGCAGAAAGGGACTGACATGCTGGACATCAAGACGACCATGACCGCCGTCCTGACCCTGGAGGGCAGGCTGGACACCACCACCTCCTCCGAGCTGGAGGAGGCCATCGCCGCCGTCGGGGGCGCCGAAGCCATCCGGCTGGACCTGCGGGGACTGGAGTACATCTCCTCCGCCGGCCTGCGGGTGCTGCTGAAGACCGAAAAGGCGCTGCGGGAGAAGGGCGGTTCCCTGACCCTGGAGGCCCCCACCGAAGAGGTGATGGAGGTGCTCCGCATCACCGGGTTCGACACCCTGCTGACCATCGTCTGAGGCGTTTTCCGCCCTTGACTTTTTCCGCGTATGAGATAAGATATACCTTGTCACAGGCTGTGACGGAGACATTAGCCGCGTCTGAAAGGCATAGCGAAGCGGGGACGGTGGAAGCCCGCCGCGAGTAGGCCGCGCGTGAAGATCCCTCCCGAGCCCTGGTACCAAAGCTTCGGCCGGTAGATACCAGCGGACGCCCACCGTTACAGGGGCAGCATATGATGGTATGCCAAAAGGTGGTAAACGGAAGCAACGCGCTCTCGTCCTGTTTGGACGTGAGCGCTTATCTTTAGGAGGAAAAATGTATCAGAAGGTAAACACCAACCGCAACTTCCCGGAATCCGAGAAGAAGGTGGAACGGTTCTGGAAGGAGAACCGGATCTTCGAGAAGAGCGTGGAGCAGCGCAAGGGTGCTCCCCTCTACATGTTCTACGACGGGCCTCCCACCGCCAACGGGAAGCCCCACATCGGCCACGTCCTCACCCGGGTGATCAAGGACATGATCCCCCGCTACCACACCATGAAGGGCCAGCTGGTCCCCCGCAAGGCGGGATGGGACACCCACGGCCTGCCGGTGGAACTGGAAGTGGAGAAGCTGCTGGGCTTCGAGGGCAAGGAGAACATCGAGAGATACGGCATCGCCCCCTTCATCGACAAGTGCAAGGAGAGCGTGTGGAAATACAAGGGCATGTGGGAGGACTTCTCCTCCACCGTGGGCTTCTGGGCCGACATGGACGATCCCTACGTCACCTACCACGACGACTTCATCGAGTCGGAGTGGTGGTCCCTCAAGCAGATCTGGGACCGGGGGCTGCTCTACAAGGGCTACCGCATCGTCCCCTACTGCCCCCGCTGCGGGACCCCCCTGGCCTCCCATGAAGTGGCTCAGGGCTACAAGGACGTGAAGGAACGCTCCGCCGTGGTGCGTTTCAAGAGGAAGGACGAGGATTCCTTCTTCCTGGCCTGGACCACCACCCCCTGGACCCTGCCCAGCAACGTGGCGCTCTGCGTCCATCCCGAACTGGACTACGTGAAAGTGTCCGCCGCCGACGGGTACACCTACTGGCTGGCCGAAGGGCAGCTGGAGAGCGTGCTGAAGGAGGGCTGGACCGTCCTGGACCGGGTCAAGGGAAAGGAACTGGAAGGAAAGGAATACGAGCCTCTCTTCGATTTCCAGAAGGTGGACCGCAAGGGCTTCTACGTCACCCTGGCGGATTACGTCACCCTGGGCGAAGGCACCGGCATCGTCCACATCGCCCCCGCCTTCGGCGAGGACGACTATCAGGTGGGTCTGAAGTACGACCTGCCCTTCCTGCAATACGTGGATGCCAAGGGCGAGATGACCGCCGACACCCCCTGGGCGGGCGTCTTCGTGAAGAAAGCGGACCCGCTGGTCCTGCAGGATCTGGAGGACCGGGGACTGCTCTTCTCCGCCCCTTACTTCACCCACAGTTATCCCCACTGCTGGCGCTGCGGCACCCCCCTCATC
>JAEEGL015060747.1_pt1 | contig 11361 bp, 11 predicted proteins | sample 9134231 | NCBI WGS metagenome assembly JAEEGL01 (sample SAMN16246548, study PRJNA631951) | gut metagenome | biome: gut microbiome; feature: rumen; material: fiber-attached | host: Bos | place: Iran: Karaj | collected 2018-10
AGATTGTTGCTTTTGCCTGCGGAAAGAAAGATGATAACCTTAACAAGAACTTCAAGGGCGGACGTCCTTCAAGCATCATCATCGGTGATGAGCTTACACCAGAAGCTCTTGGCGCACTTCTTTCACACTTTGAGAATAAGGTTATGTTCCAGGGCTTTGTTTGGAACATCAACAGCTTTGATCAGGAAGGTGTTCAGCTTGGTAAGGTCCTTGCAAAGAAGGTTCTTGCACATGAAACAGACGGAGCTCTTGCTGAGTACAGTAAGCTTTTAAACATCTGATAAAAGAAATTTCAGAAAAGAAAAATGGGAGCAACGATCCTTTGATCGAAGCTCCCTTATTTTTGTCTTGGATTAAATGAGATTAAAGTGATTTGATCATCTGGAGAACCAGCGCTGCACAGTCGTGAGCAGCTTTTTTCTCAAACTCCGGATAGTCCATGATATCTGAACCATCAGCCTTGTCAGAAATAGCTCTGATGATAACAAATGGAAGATCATTCAGGTAACATGCCTGGGCAATTCCAGCGCCTTCCATCTCTACGCACATTCCGCCAAAGTCACTGATTATAGCGTCCTTAACTTCTTTTTCAGAAATGAACTGATCGCCGCTGCAAACTCTTCCCTCAAAAACACCCAGGTCAGGAGCTGCAATTTTGATAGCCTCTTTTGCCTTTCCTATAAGTTCTTTGTCAGCAGGAAATGCCTGAACTCCAAGCTGAGGTATCTCACCCTTCTTATATCCGAATACAGTTGCGTTAACATCATGGTAGCAGGCATCAGTAGAAAGAACTATGTCTCCGATATTGATCCTGGCATCCAAAGAACCGGCAGCACCTGTGTTAAGTACATGGGTAACTCCAAAGGTATCATGAAGGATCTGAACACAGATTCCTGCATTAACCTTACAGATTCCGCTTCGTACAACCACAACCTCTGTGCTTCCGATGGTTCCTTCAAAGAACTCCATTGAAGCCTTCTTAACTGTATTTTTTACATTCATCTCGCTCTTTAGAGATTCAACTTCAACCTCCATAGCGCCAATAATTCCAATTTTCATGAGTTTCTCCTGTAATTATGAATCGAAGAACTGACGTCCATCTTCTGTTACAAGTCTCTCTGCCTTTGGATATTCAAAGATCATAGGATCATTTGCATTCTTCTCAAGATAATCTGCAAATCTTTCAGCATACCACTTAGCCATCTCAAGGTTATGCATACGATAGTTACCGCAGTTTACAGCAAGAGCGCCGGGAACTTCCTCAGCATCCTTTACTGATTTGAAAGCCCTAAGTAAAAGATCGTGGATCTCTTTTGGAGCCTTTGAGCCTTTAAGTATAAGGTAAAAACCTGTAAGACATCCCATAGGTCCCCAGTAGATTACCTGATCCTTCCAATCAGGGTCGTTACGAAGGAAGGTTGCAATGATGTGCTCTAAAGAGTGCATAGCAGCTACATCAACTGCAGGCTCTACGTTAGGTCTTGTAACTCGTACATCGTATGTTGTTACGATCTGATCACCAAGCTGATCCTGTCTGCTTATGAAAATTCCGGGAACGATCTTGGTGTGATCTACTGAAAAACTAGGTATTAAATCCATTCTTTTTCTCCTTTTTAATCTTAGTCCCTGGCTGTATTATGGAAAACATCGTAGGAATCCTTAAGGAAGCCCTTGATATTTTCGTAGTCACGGTTTGCTATTGCTGTATACAGTGTATCCACTAAGAACAGCTGGGCAAATCTGGAGCTTGTTATGCCACTCTTTTTATCAATCTCTGGAGATGTGGCAAAAAGCACGTGATCACAGCCTGTGGTAAGAGCATTGTTACCAAGCTTTGTAACTGCTATTGTAGCAGCTTCTCGCTCTTTTGCAATATTAAAAAGCTGCATTATTTCGGTATTTTTGGCATTATCAGAGAAAAAGATTGCCACATCCCCCGGCTTGATCTGGGAGACGGTCATAAGATTCATGTGATGATCCTGATTGAATACGGCATTATAGTGGATCCTAAGTAGTTTACAGTACAGGTCATAGGCTGCGACACTGGCTGTACCAACACCAAATACCTGTATCTGATTAGCTTCAACAATCTTAGTTACAGCATCACTAAAGGTTCCGGCATCAAACAATCTGTAGGTAGTCTGTACAGCCTGAACCGATGTGGCACAGATATTATCAGCAATAGACTGAAGGGATGTGTATTCGTTTACATCCTTAAAGGCCACCTTTGGTCCACCCTTATCTGCCTGCTGAAGGTTAGTATTTGCCTCAGCATAATAAGCATTCTTCAGATCCTTTAATCCATCATAACCAATGGCTTGGGCAAATCTTGTCCAGGCAGCCTGTGTTGTTCCCGACATAGTGGCAAGTTCTTTTATGGGATACTGAAACAAGGCGTCTTTGTTTTCAAGAACAAAATCAGCAACAAGCCTTTCAGAGGTAGGCAGTTCATCATAATGACTTTTGATTTTTTCACTGACGATATTCATATACTGTAGCCTCCATTAAAAGTTTTCTCCCCATACACTTAATAGTATATCGCATATTTCTGTGCTATATGAAATAAATTTTCAAACATTTGATTAGTTGTTTATTAAATCTTTCTAAACTGTGATTCTTTTAATTCTCTTTGTGTTATTCTGAAAGAGGCAAACGAAATAGTGTATTTTTATACACGTGGCTCGTGTTTTAATGAAAGGAGATATTTCTATGAAGTGGGTATGTCAGGTATGTGGTTACATTCATGAAGGAGATCAGCCACCGGAGTTCTGCCCAAAGTGTAAAGCTCCAGCAGAGAAGTTCACAAAGCAGGAAGGCGATAAAGTATGGGCTTGTGAGCATGTATTAGGCGTTGCCAGCAGTGCTCCCGAAGATATCAAGCAGGGTCTTAGAGAGATGTTCACTGGAGAATGCTCAGAGGTTGGTATGTATCTGGCAATGGCAAGAGTTGCCATCAGAGAAGGATATCCTGAGATTGGTGCTTTTTATGAGAAGGCTGCCTGGGAAGAGGCTGAGCATGCTGCTCACTTTGCTGAACTCCTTGGAGAAGATCTCACAGACTCCACCAAGAAGAACCTTGAGCTTCGTGCAGAAGCTGAGTATGGTGCTACTCAGGGAAGAGCTGATCTTGCTAAGAAGGCAAAAGAGCTTAACCTGGATGCAATCCACGATATCGTTCATGAGATTGGTAGAGATGAAGCAAGACATGGTAAGGCATTTGCCGGACTTCTTAAGAGATATTTTGGATAAATCCATAAAATTATTAAAGGGGCTGTCTGACGACAACCCCTTTTTTGATGCTTATTATTATGCATTCATTGCCTGTTCGATTGCATAGGAAAGCTGATCAGGACAGGAGGTTGGCTTAAATCCGCATTTTATCCCGCGAAGCTTAGCTATAGCATCCTCTGCCTTCATTCCCTCAACCAGCTTTGAGATACCCTGAAGGTTTCCATTGCAGCCATTTGTAAACTTTACATTTCTAACGATCCCGTCTGTAACCTCAAGATCTATCTGGGTTGAACAGGTTCCTTTTGTCTTGTATGTCATTTGTTCATTTCCTCTTTTATTATTCTTATGATTGTATCTGTGGCACTGTGTAAATTTGAATTACACATAGCCTCGACGTATTTCTCCCTTGTATTGTAGAGCTCATAAATAGTCTCGCACAGGATGTCCTCATCAAGTTCATCGTTGTCAATGACCATAGAAAAGCCCTGCTGCTCAAAGGATCTGGCATTGAGCATCTGGTCTCCGCGACTGGCCTTTGTGGACAGTGGAATCAGAATATTAGGTTTTCTAAGTGCCAAAAGCTCACAGATTGAATTAGCTCCCGCTCTTGATACCACGATATCTGCCATGGCGAAGATGTCCTTAAGCTCATTCTTTACATATTCGAACTGCTTGTAGCCAGGTACGGAAAGCTTTAAGTTGTCCATCTTCTCTTTTCCGCAAAGATGAACGATGTTGAAGTGTGGAAGAAGCCTTGGAAGAGCATATCGAACAGTCTCGTTAACAGACTGTGCTCCCAAACTTCCGCCAATTACCATAAGAACCGGCTTGTCATCCTCAAATCCGCAGATTCTTTTTCCTTCTTCTCTTGAACCCATTCCCAGTTCTTCCCTGATAGGAGTTCCTGTAAGAACCGCCTTTTCCGCAGGAAGAAGCCTCATGGTCTCCGGGAAGTTACAGCAGATCTTTCTAGCACCTGTCATGCTAAGCTTATTGGCAAGTCCGGGTGTCATATCTGACTCGTGAACAATATAAGGTATCTTTAAAGCGCCGGCTGCTCTTACAACCGGTACACTGACATATCCGCCCTTTGAAAAAACTACGTCAGGCTTGATCCTCTTAAGCAAAGCCCTTGCCTCGGAAAAGCCCTTGAGAACCCTGAAAGGATCTGAGAAATTCTTTGGATCAAAGTATCTTCTAAGCTTTCCTGTGGCAATCCCAAAATATGGGATGTTGTAATCTTCAATAAGCCTCTTTTCTATTCCGTTATATGATCCAATATAATAAATCTCAAAGCCTTCTTTTTTAAGAGCCGGAATAAGCGCAATGTTAGGTGTTACATGCCCAGCGCTTCCTCCGCCTGTCAGTACAATTTTCTTAACCGGTACTTCACTCACGTTAATTACCTTCTTCCAAACTTATTAGTATTCTAGATTAGTATATCATTATTTTGATTTATGGTTAAATCTCATTCTTCTATGATTTCATGGTTCATCAGATCCTGCTCTTCATAGGGCACAATATAAGTACTTTGCACTTCGTCAGAAAATGCCTTTACTCCGTCTAATACTTCTTCGTAATTATCCAGAGTCATCTCATACTCACCATTAATTATCTGATCCAGCATAAGTCTGTTGATCTCCGGTGAAAAGTGGATTGTATCCATGTAATTGTCAAGATTTGTGGTCACCTCAGGCTCGTTCTGGAAGCAGAATATCCTAACATTGTCATACTGAAGTAAAGCCTTCGTCATCTCTTTTTCGCAGAAGATTATAGCATCTGTTTCTCCGCTCCTGTAGCTCATGTCCCACCAAAGCATTGAATAAGCAGGATAGAAGAATATGAACTCTGTATCAGGATGCTCCTCTACCTCTTTTGTTAAAAGAGCTATGTTCGCCGTAAGGTTATCGATGTAAGCATCTTCAGGAAGCATTTCTTTTACTTCATTTGACCTAAAATACAGTCCCAGTGCCATTTCCGGACCAAAGCTCTTCCACTTGGCCCAGTTATAGGACAGATTCTCATTATAGTCCCCAACATAGGAGCTGGCAACCTGATAGGGAATCTTTTCCAGAAGCACGTCTTTATTAAAAAGATACTTTATGTCATTAAAGGGATTTTTATCATACAGGTACATTGGGCAACCTGTAGATTCGTAGGTAGTTACTGCCTCTCCATATAGTGAAGAGGGGTCAATATTGTAAAACACATACTTCAGGTCGTGGCTTTCGTAGGCTACATCAAGCAGGTAACATAGATCCGCTGTAGCACCGTATGACCTGATTGCCTTAATGGCATTTACATCAAAAGCCTCATTATACCAGGAGTTATCATTGTTCTCCATAACTGAAGAACCTACAATAAGTGCGTCATAATCAAAGGTCCTCAAAGTTCCAACACACTGATACTCCTTATCATTGAGCACTGCCTTAAGTCCAAGCCAGGGTTTGTGGTAGTGATAGAAGGGGTCAAATACAAAAACAATTCCCGCGATCAGCACCATAAGTGCCAGAATGATAACAAGGATGCGCTTTATGAAATTTGCTGATGAATTATTTTTATCCATTAGTTACTCGCAATCAATACTGGAAATAGATAAAGGTACTCACATCTGAAAGTGATATGAAGGACCAGATAAATACTATAGCAAGCCCAATTACTTCCCTGGTCTTAAAGGTGGTACTTTCTACAATCTCCTTTGTATTCCTCCTGGTCATGATAAATCCTGAAACAGCCAGAAGAACAATAAGTGTCACCATGTATACCAGATTCTCTCCCCAGGAGATCCCCAGCTGGGAAAAGAGCTGTCTAAAAATGTAATTCTCCGGAATCTTAAGCTGGGATGCTGTCCTATAAAGGAACCCCGGATAAGTCCAGAAAAAGAACTGTTTAAACATCTGAATGGCATAGGTCATATCCTGGGATCTGAAGAACACCAACGATACAATAAACATGAAAAAAGTCAGAGCATTTCCCACTGCCCTTGGAACCATGAAAAATGGCTTTTCCCTAAGGAGATACTTCTTTGGCCTTTTAGAAGGATCATCTTTACTGCCATCATTAACTCCGATAATTCCAAGATCATCCCATACCACTAATAGTCCCTGCATCAGTCCCCAGCAAATATAGGTCCAGCCGGCTCCGTGCCACAGACCACTTAGGACAAAGACTATAAGAACATTGATCACTGTACGTATCTTTCCTTTTCTGCTTCCTCCAAGTGGAATGTAAACATACTTGATAAAGAAGCGGGAAAGAGTCATATGCCAGCGCTGCCACAGCTCTTTTGCCGTTGCAGCCTTGTATGGCGAATTAAAGTTAACCGGAAGCCTAAAGCCAAGCATCATGCTGACACCGTTTGCCATGTCACAATATCCGGAAAAATCCAGATAGATCTGGAAGGTGTAGGCCAGCATTACTGCGATTATGGTCAGGGTATCCATGTAATAGGTGTAGTGGAAACCATAATTAACTGAAAGGGCCAGTGTATCTGCCAGGATAACCTTCTTTCCAAGTCCGATGATAAAGCTCATAAGGCCTCTGGCAAAGGTATCGCTGTTAAAACTTCTAAGGCTCTTGTCCTTGAACTGATCTATCATCTCCTTGTGGAAGGCGATAGGTCCCTGAATAAGTTTAGGGAAATATACCGTGTACAGGCAATAATCTAAAAATGAGTAGTGAGGAGCTTCTCCTTTGGCTCTGTCTGCAATAAAAGAAATCTGACCAAAGGTAAAAAAGCTGATACCTATAGGCATTAATATATCTTTTGCCGTAAGGGTCTTACCTGTAATAAGACTTAGGTTGTCCAGGAAAAATCCAAGATATTTAAGGTAAAACAAAAGACCAAGGTTAAAAAGTACTCCAACAATCCGGGCAGGCTTTCGTAAAGCCGCATTTCTTTCCATCAGGTAGCTAAGCCCATAGTTAACAGCAAGGCTAAGGATCAGCACCAAAAGAAAGGATGACCCGAAGGAATAATAGAAATATAGCGACATTAATGTCAGAAAGACATCTGCCAGGGTATACTTTTTTGCCCTGTTTAAAATATGCCAGATGACAAGAAGCACTGGCATAAAGATCAAAATAAAATTAAAGGAATTAAAACCCATTATCTGTCTCCACGATTAAAACTCACGAAGAGTATACCATACTTTGGATTATTAGGAAAAAAATGTTAATATAGTATTACACTTTTGGGGAAGAATGGAGGACTCAATGAGCTTAAAAAATACACTTGTCAGGCTTTCTGCTGCCACAGCATTCTTTGGTGGTTTATTTGCCTTTAGTAATTATGTTTACAAGGTTTCGTCCGTTCCTCACACTCATACGGATGAGGACGATGCCAGTCAGGACATAGCGATCACCCAGGGTAGAAAGTTTGTCAGAAATCATCCGGACAGACAGGATGTTTACATTACTTCAGTTGATTCCTTAAATCTTCATGCAAGCTTCATTCCGGCAAAAGAGCCTTCAGACAAATATGTAATTCTGATCCACGGAATATGGGATAATCATGAAGCCAACGGTATCTATGCAAAGCACTACCTTGAAAAGGGCTATAACTGCCTTCTTCCGGATCTTAGGGGCTTTGGTAAAAGTGAAGGTTCCTATATCGGATATGGTCTTGATGACAGACTGGATGTGAAAGAGTGGATAAACTGGGTAATCCAAAGAAACTCTGAAGCCCTTATCCTCCTTCACGGAATGTCCATGGGAGCTGCCACAACCCTTATGACCACAGGTGAATATCTTCCTGAAAATGTGAAGGGTGCCATCGCCGACAGTTCCTATACAACGCTTCCTGAGGAATTTGCCGGAACCTACAAACAGTTTAAGGGTTCTATCATTCCAACTCCTATTGCCATCGGCATTATGAGGATAATGATCAGGATCCGTTCAGGTTTTGATATCAACGACGTAAGGCCTATCGATGCAGTAAAAAGGTCTGTAACTCCAACACTTTTCATCCATGGCGACGATGATAAATTTATTGATCCCCATATGTGCTCAAGACTCTACGAGGCAGCTAAATGTGAAAAACAATACTGCATGATCCTTGGAGCAGATCATATTCAGGGAATAGTTGTAGATCCCGTTAATTACTGGGCTAAAGTTGATAGCTTTACAGCAAAATACATGGTATAAGTCATAAAAAACCTTCCCCTCTGCCATATACATATCAAGAAGGGAAAGTTATTTTTATTTAAGTATTATTCCGACAGGACAGTGGTCTGATCCAAGAGCCTCGGAATAGATCTTTGCATCCTCTATCTTTGGCATAAGGTCTTTTGACACTACAAAATAATCTATTCTCCACCCTGCATTCTTAGCTCTTGCCTGGAATCTGTAGGACCACCAGGAATAAGCACCCTCAAGGTCCGGATAAAAATATCTGAAGGTATCAACAAGGTCTGAAGCAACAACGTTATCAAACTTTGCCCTCTCCTCATCTGTAAATCCTGCATGTCCTCTGTTGGGCTTTGGGTTCTTCAGGTCTATCTCCTTATGGGCAACATTTAAGTCTCCGCAGTAAATAACGGGTTTTTTCTTTTCAAGATCCTTGATGAATTTAAGGAAATCATCTTCCCATACCTGTCTGTACTCAAGCCTTGAAAGGTCATCCTTGGCATTTGGAACATATACAGTCACAAGATAGTAGTCAGGATACTCAGCCGTTATCACTCTTCCCTCATGGTCATGTTCTTCAATCCCCATTCCATAGGAAACTGAAAGAGGCTTTTCTTTTGTGAAGATAGCCGTTCCTGAGTAGCCCTTTTTTTCAGCATAGTTCCAGTACTGTTCATAGCCCGGAAGATCCAGCTCAATCTGCCCTTCAGAAAGCTTTGTTTCCTGAAGACAGATCACATCAGGATTTTCCTTGTCCATAAACTCCTGAAAACAACCCTTTGAAACACAGGCTCTAAGCCCGTTTACATTCCATGATACAAGTTTTTTTCCCATATTATCACATATTTCCTTTTATTCTCTGAAGGCTCTCATCTGTCTCTTTCAGCATTTCACGAAGGGACAGGTTTTCTTCATAACCGAACTGACAGATTGAATACTGAAGATGGTTGATGTATCTGTTTGCCTCAGTAAGAAGCCTTGTGTTCTGTTCGGACATGCTTTCTCTTAGGGTCTCTGCCTTTCCTTCATCGTCTGTAACGACTATAACAGCAAACTCATCGCCCCTTATTCTGCCATAGATACTATCACCGAATACTTCCTCAAGTATTTTGGATACTCTCTTAACAGCTCTGTCTCCCTCTTCATGGCCAAACATGTCATTAATCCTTTTAAGGGAATCCATGTGAATATATGCAACTATGGCATTCTTTCCGGGAGCAAAGTTTTCTTTCAAAAGGTCGTAGGCTTTAGCAAAGAATCCTCTCCTGTTAAGACCTCCTGTCAGATAATCCTGATCTCCAATATGGTCAAGAACAGAGTCATCTCTTGCCAGCTCCTCTTGAACTTCATAGAGCTCCTCTGTAGTTCTTTCAAGCTCTTTTTCAAGATATGAAAGTCTTGAAACTCCAGTAACAATGTTTGTTAAGTTATCTAAGAAGTGGTCTACCAGCTGCCTTTGGTCAAACTCAGAAATCATAAGTCCAAGCTGATATTCATCAACATACAGATCCCCAAGAATTAACGTCTTCGGTCCTGACTTAGTAAATGAAGAGATTATCTTGTCTGTGGAAAGGGAAGCATTTTCATCATCAAGTTTTTGCTCCTTTCCATCTATTACAGCGGTCTTTATGCTTATACTTTCAGGTTTTTCCCAAGGATATTTAATGGTATTCCTGATTTTTTTGTCGTAAATAAGGATTGCGCTATTTAAAATTCCATCCTTAAGTGACATTGAAGAAAAGATTTTGTAAGCATCCTCTTTCTCATATTTTCTCAGGAAAAGAAGCTCACTTATCTTTGAAATTACCTTCATGGCAATCTCATCAGATACTTCCTCAAAATGGAAGCTTTCTGGTGACTGCGTAGAAGTAGGCATCTCGTGCTTCTGTCCGTAGAACACTGCTTCGCAAACTGCCTCATATCCAAGCTGCTCAAACTGATCCTTTTGTGTCTGTGGTGCTATCACAGATGGGAACCCTTCCTGTTCAGAAAGAGTAATAACAGGCGCCTTCTTAAATTTCTTTAAGAAGGCCTCCTTTTTGAGTATGGTTGTTCTGGAAGCAATTCTTTCGATATCAACGATCAAAACGTCAAAATCTGAAGTATCAGCATAATCAAACAGTGCAGAATACTGGTACTCGTAAGGATTATCTGAACCGGATTTATCCGGGATCAGATACTTGCCGGGAATTATCACAAGGGAAACTTCCTTGTCCCTGGCTGCCTTACAGGCTCCTATACAGATTTTTTTGACTTCCTTATCTTCCAGTTCTGATATAAGCAGTCCGATGTTCATAGGCCCCTCATCCTTTGTTACATCAAAGAGAATTCATCATTCTTCTGTTATTTCTTCAATGTCATCAATGTTGTCGATTTCTCTTTCGCCATCGGAGATTTTCTCTCTTACCTTGGCAATCTTTGCTACAGTTACACCCTTGTCAAGATTGATCATCTTAACTCCTGATGTTACTCTTCCGTGAACAGAGATATCATTCATTCGAAGCTGGATAATAATTCCGGCATTTGTGATCATCATGATCTCATTGTCGTCATTAACAGCCTTTACTCCGACAACGCTTCCTGTCTTCTCTGTTATCTTGTAGCACTTAACGCCCTTTCCACCTCTGAACTGGCTGTGGAATTCTTCAAGTGTTGTTCTCTTACCGTAACCATTCTCGGATACAATAAGAAGTGAATCACCCTGAGTATCTATCTGCATTCCAACAATCTCATCTGTGTCGTCAAGCATCATACCTCTTACACCGATGGAAGATCTTCCTGTTGAACGTACATCAGACTCATCAAAGTGGATACACATTCCGTTCTTGGTAACAAGGAATATCTCTGATGCCTTCTTAACAGTCTTAACCTCAATAAGCTCATCGTCATCGCGAAGATTGATTGCTGCAAGACCTGTCTTTCTTACATTTGAGAAATCAGTGATAGGTGTCTTTTTAACAGTTCCCTTCTTGGTTACCATGAAAAGACTCTTTTCCTCATCCT
>JAEEGL015367391.1_pt1 | contig 11361 bp, 9 predicted proteins | sample 9134231 | NCBI WGS metagenome assembly JAEEGL01 (sample SAMN16246548, study PRJNA631951) | gut metagenome | biome: gut microbiome; feature: rumen; material: fiber-attached | host: Bos | place: Iran: Karaj | collected 2018-10
TTATCTTCTCCGTATTTTTGCTTTAATAAGGCGCCTTCTTCAAACATTTTGCGGATAACACCGGCAGAAGGACTTTTTACTAATGAATCTATTTGTTTTGAAATCATAATAAGATATTATAGCATATTTGTAAAAAAATGCACATTATAAAAATAAAATATATCGTTATATAAGATGGCTCCCAGTCACAAAACGGTGGCCAAAACCGCGCGATATCGCGCTTGACGCTGTTTGTTGCAATGGAACTATTGACTGCCGCTGCGCGGCATCAACAAACAGAGTCATTTTGTCCCCCGTTTTGTTCCTTCGCGCCATCTTAATATGTTTTGTTAAAGTTATTATATAATTTTTTTTCTAAGAAATATCTTATTTATGATTTTGAAACTATGTTACGGGGGTTTTGTTTTATTGAACAGAACATTATTTTTGACTATAATGGAGGTATGGGGTTTATGAAAAGGACATTCAGACGGATTGTTTTTATCTTTATCATTTCATTAATGACACACCCGGTGTTTAGTGCCCAATTTTTTAACAAGAATCTTACTGCGGACGAAAAAAAGACTCTGGACAAGGGCGAAGTTCTTATCAAAAACATTGGAAACATGAAAAAAATGAGCATTCAATATGATGCAGATCCTGTTGCAGATGCTCTTTTGGACGAAATAAAGGCACTTAATCCTAAATATCTTGCAGAAATCATTCAGATTAAGCCGTATAAAGGAAACGAAAACCTACCCCAGGTGCTTGAAGAACTGCTTTATAATGTTTCGGACTATGTTGGAATTCCATATTATTCTGTACGTGCCGAAGAATGGTATAATCTATATGACGATGCAAAAATCACAGGTGAAAAAATAATCACTCAAAATGCCATAATGAGTGAAAAAGAAATTTCTGCAGACTTTGTAATGTCACCATTCGGTACAATTCACGAAACCATTATCTTAAAAAGGTCTCCTTCTTCGGTTTTTTATTCAAGTGTAAATCTTAATAAGCTCAGATATCATGATGATTTTGACTGCATATGGCCTAAAAAGCTCAAAATCTGCATCATACTCATAAGAGACGGAGATAACTGGATTTTATATGGGGCCGGCGGTGTAAATGCACCTAGAATTCCGTTTTTTACAGAACGAATTGAAACATCATTTATAAACAGAATAAAGACATTCTGTAATTTTATATTTACAAAGTTTTGATATAGTAAAAAAGTGGTCCCTGAGCCTGTCGAAGGGCCTGGACTACAAATAACAGGAGAATAAAATGATTTGGCTTATCGGTTGTAAGGGAATGCTTGGAAGCGAAGTTGCTCGACAGCTTGATGAAAAAAAAGCACATTGGGTGGGAACCGACAAAGAAGTGGACATAACAGATCCGGACGCACTTACAGCTTTTGAAAAATCTGTGGAAACCTCGTCTTATCTTGATCCTTCCTGTACCGACAAACATATCAAATGGATTATAAACTGTTCGGCCTACACTAACGTAGATAAAGCAGAAGAAGAACCTGAGCTTGCAGATAAGCTTAATAATCAGGGTGCTTTGAATATTGCACGTACAGCACGCCGCATAGGTGCCAAGCTCATTCATATTTCCACAGACTATGTTTTTAATGGAAAAGGTTCCAGCCCTTATACCGAAGATATGCAAAAAGCACCACTGGGAGTATATGGCCGCACCAAGGCTTGTGGCGAAGAAGCAATTCAAAAGGAAATGACTCAATTTTATATTCTCCGCACTGCCTGGCTTTACGGTTACGACGGTAAAAACTTTGTTTATACAATGACAAAGCTCATGAACGACCGCGACGAACTGCGTGTTGTAAACGATCAGAAGGGTACTCCTACCTGTGCCGTAGACCTTGCTGCTGTAATCCTTAAAATCATTGATAAAACCGATAACGCAACAGAAGCCTTTGGCAAGCACAGTGCCCCAACTCCGGGAATCTATCATTTTACAAACGGCGGACAGACTACCTGGTACGACTTTGCCACCGAGATTTTTCGCCTTGGCCACAAATTTGGCCGGATCAATAAAGAATGCAAGGTTATGCCCTGCACTACAGCAGAATACGGTTCCAATGTCCAGCGACCAGCCTACTCTGTTTTGAGCAAGGATAAGCTTTGCAAAGAACTCAAACTCAAGCTTTCTGACTGGAAAGTAAGTCTTGAAAAATTTATTAAAGGGGAAAGGTTTAGAACTGAATAATTGTTTTATGAAAAAATTAATTGGACTTTTTTCCATAATAATTTTTGCAGTTCCCCTCTTTGCACAGGAAACCCTTAAAGGCACCGAAGAAGAATATTACGATTTTTTAAGCCTTACCGGCGTGACTGTGCGCCCTACCCTTGGCTACCGCACCTTGAGCGACAACGTCTGGAAGTTTGCAGAGGTCTCCGACGTAGAAGGTAATAATCACGTTTGGGAAAACAACAATCTTGGTACCACTTTTACCTTGTGGGAGCCAGCTGCTCCAGCCACTAACTGGTTTGCCGACGGACTTTTTCAGGGAATCACCGCCCGCATTTATGGACCTGAGTGGTTTAACAGCTATAACACAGCTGCTCCTTATGGCCAGAACGACGGCGCCTTATGGCAGGGTCGCGGGTATAATACTTCGCTTACGGCTGGCTTAAGGCTGGTGGGTTATGGGTTTGAATTGACGTTTAAGCCGCAGGTTAGTTTTTCGGAAAATAGGGAGTTTGAATATATACCAGGAGTTTATGGTGATACACACAGCTATAACTGGAGCGGTAATATAGATTTAGTTCAACGTTATGGAGACTCTTCCTTCTGGAATTATGACTGGGGAGATTCAGAAATCCGCTGGACCTGGCACGCACTAACCTTTGGTTTTGGAACCCAAAATCCATGGCTTAGTCTTGCATATCTAAATCCAATGCTTGGAAGTAATAATGCCCCAGGGTATCTTAAATTTGATGCAGGGCTAAGAAAACTGGATGTTATCCTTCCATTTATAAATTATAATATCGGTTCAATAGAAGGCCGCATCTGGATTGGTCAACTCAAACAATCAGATTATTTTGATGTTGCAGGTAAAAATAAAGACAGAATGCTTACAGCCATGTCTGCCAGCTACGCACCTTCGTTTATTCCAGGCTTTTCTTTCGGCTTAAACAGGATTTTCCTCACATATTGGCAACCCGAAAACTTTGCCTACCTTCTGCGCCTTTTTACCCTTAGCAGAGATAACGCATTGGCCTCAAGCGGCAACGATGAAGACCAGAAGTTTTCAATTTTTGCCCAATGGTCTTTCGATAAAGTCGGCTTTACAATTTATGGAGAATTCGGACGCGATGATTTTTCTTCTAATGAAAACACAAATCCTTTTCATACAGCAATTTATACTATTGGTGTAAAGCAATACATTCCATTTTTATTTGGATTTAAAAGTGAATTAAATTTTGAATGGAACAATTTTGAAATGTCCCAGGATTTCCAGTTACAATGGCCTTACTTAGGTTATTATGCACATGGTTTTGTAAGTCAGGGCTACACTCATAATGGTCAAATCCTAGGTGCTGGCTCCGGATATTTTGGAAACAGCCAGTTTATTCAATACAAGGTTTATTATCCCAAAGGTTATACTGCCGTACATTTTCACAGGTATTGCCCGAATAATAATTCAATCTACAGTAAAGCGGTAAATGCTGTTTCAGACGCTCCTCATGGTACATTTTATAATACCTGGTATGCAAATTTTGAAACTTACTTAGTTTTTGGAATTGAATCTTCGCTATTCATAACCTCAGATCTTTATACAAATCTCACATTTAATTACTTAAACATTAAGCACAAAAATTATACAGATGACACATTACACAGCTTTTCAATCCAGATTTCTGCAAAATACACTTTTTAAGTCAAAATTGGACAATGCAAAGTATATATGATAAAATAATTTAGAATAAACATGGAACAGAAATCACTTAAAAAGAATGCATTTTATTCAGTATTAAAAGTCTTTCTTAGTCTTGTCTTCCCTCTTATTACATTCCCATACGCAAGTCGAATCCTTTTACCAGATGGAATTGGTAAAGTAAATTTTGCTAATTCCATAATCAGTTATTTTATATTAATTGCAAGTCTTGGAATTGGCGGTTATGCAACCAGAGAAGCAGTAAAAGTTAGAGATGACAAACAGGCTTTAACAAAGCTTTTTAAAGAAATCATTTCTATAAATCTTATCTGTTGTCTTATTGCTTATATTTTATTTTTTATTGCTTTATTTACAGTCCCTAAATTTTCTGATTACCGAAGTTTATTATTAGTATGCAGTATCAAAATTATATTTTCCGTAATTGGAATTGAATGGGTTTTTACCGCTAACGAAGAATTTAAATATATAACCCTACGCTCCTTTTTTATTCAATTACTAAGCCTTGTTTATCTTTTTGTATTTGTCCGCACAAAGGAAGATTTAATTCATTATGCTATATTTGGAATCTTAACCGCTGTTGGATGCAATCTTTTGAATTTCTTCTTTGTTATTAAATATCTTGATTTTAAATATAAAACAAAACTAGAATTCTCAAAGCATTTTAAAGCAATAATAATTTTCTTCGGGATGACTATAGTCACAAGCATTTATACAATGCTTGATACAACTATGCTTGGTTTTCTTTCAAATGATACTGAAGTTGGATATTATACAGCCAGTACAAAACTAGGACATATGGTTTTGAGTATTTTAACTGCAATAACAGGAGTACTTTTACCAAGATTAACAAACTATGCTAGTAAAAATGAAAAATCAAATTTTGATGAATTAATTAAAAAAAGTTCAAATATTATTACTTTGCTTTCAATTCCAATGACTACTGGTTTAATTATTTTATCCAAACCACTTATTCTTTTATTAAGTGGACATGATTATCTACCGGCTGTACCTTCTATGCAAATTATCTCTCCAATAATTATATTTATTAGTTTCGGTAGTCTAATAGGTGTTCAAATTTTACCTGCAATAGGAAAAGAAAAAATTGCATTTTATTCTTATATTGCAGGTGCTTTAACAAATATTACACTTAATCTTATTTTTATACCAAAATTAGGAGCCTTTGGAGCTGCATTAGGAACCGTTTTTGCAGAATTTATTGTTACTTTAATTCAAGTTATTTATATTCAAAAACTTTTATTCAATAAAGAATTACTAATTTCCTTTTTGCATAGTATAACTGGTTCTTTATTAATGGGTTTTGTAATTATTTTTTTCTTCCTCAAAATGTTCCAAACAATTTATTTGCAATTGTTAATCTCTTTTTTTGCGGGTATAATTATCTATGGATTGGTTTTATTAATATTTAGAAATAATTATTTTATTCTATATTTTAATAAAATATTTTTACGATTTCATAAAAAACAGGATAAAATTTCATGAAAAAGAAAATCCTTTTTTCTTTTATTTTACCGGCATATAAAATTAAATATTTAGAAAAAACAATTAAAAGTATTTTATCCCAGACCTATGATAATTTCGAAATAATCATTGTTGATGATGATTCTCCTTATCAAATTAAAGATTTAGCAGATAGTTTTGCTGATAACCGACTTTCCTATTATAGAAATGAACATAATATTGGTGGTGAAAATTTAGTAAAACAATGGAATCATTGTATTAAATATGCAAAAGGTGATTATATAATTTTAGCAGCAGATGATGATTTGTATTCACCTGACTTTTTATCAGAAATTTTGGAATTAATAAATAAATATCCGGATATAAATCTAATCCGTGGAAGAGTTCAAAATATTGATGATAAAGATAGAATAATTAAAAACGAAATTCAATTATCAGAATTTATATCTTTTGATGAGTTTCTCTTTGCAGAAAAATATACATTACGATGTATTGGTAATTATGTTTTTAAGACTCAGGTTTTATTACAAAAAGGATTTGTTGATTATCCTTTAGCATGGTGGAGTGATTTAGCAACTGTTATTCAATTAATAAATAACAACTTATGTATTACACAAAAAACTGTTTATTCTTTCAGAATATCTAATGAACAAATAAGTGCTAATCAATCAAAAGATATCCTTTACAAAAAAATACTTGCGACACACATGTTCTTTACATCTCTTAAAACAATTTTACAGAATTATAACACTAATTATGATTTTATTAAAAATGAAATATATAAAAAGTTTATAAAAGATAATGATATGTTTTTTAAAGAAACCCTTAAACTTATTCAACAGGCTTCTTTTAAAGATTTCATTCCACTTATAAATAATATTCATAAAGATAAAATAATTTCCACTAGAGAAAAATATAAATTATTCTTTTATTATATTATTCATAAAAGGTTTAAATAATGGATCCAATAATATCGGTTTTAATTCCTGTTTATAATGTTGAAAAATACATTGAAAAATGTCTTACTTCATTATTCACTAATACATTTGCCGTCAAATGTGAGTTTATTATCACAGATGATTGCAGTACCGATAATTCTATAGTTATTGCAAAACAAGTTTTGTCAAAATTTCCAAGTTTATTTGATAATGTAAAATTTTTATATCATGCACAAAACAAAGGATTAGCAGGAGCCAGAAAAACAGGATTGCAGGCTGCTACCGGTAAATACATTCTAAATGTCGATAGTGATGATTATGTAGAACCAAACTTTCTAGAAGAATTTATATTCAAAGCACAGGAAACAAATTCAGATTTAATAGGTTGTGGATATTTTATTGAAAATGAAAATAAATCAACAGACTATATTCAAGATTTTTCAAACAACAAAATTGAATGTCTAAAGAAAATTATATCGGATGAATATAAATCATATCTTTGGTGTAAATTATTCAAACGAGAAATTATTTTAAAAAATAATTTAGGTCCTGTTGAAGGCATAAATCTCTGGGAAGATTATGTTTTTTGTATTCAATATTTTTCATATTCAAACTCTTTTTCAAGTATTCAAAAACCTCTGTATCATTATATTCAAAGAAATAATTCTTTAGTACATGAACAAATGACTGAAAAAAAAGCATCTGATATGATTAATGCAATCAATTATTCAGAGAATTTTTTAAGAAAGAATTTCACAAAAGAAATATTCGAAAATAATTTTTACAAAGAATTAAATACAAAAAAAAATGCGGTAAAATATTATACAATTATTGAAGGTTCATTAATTCTTCAAAAAAAGTTTTATAAAATCTGGCCGGAAACATATGAAAGTATAAATGAATGTGGGCTTGGACGAACAGCTAAAATTACATTAAAGAAATGTGCGAAAGCTTCTTTCTTTGCACCACTTTTACTTTTTTTTAATTCTATGTTATTGATTAAAAGAAAAATTATTTCATTTAAGGATTATTTCAGGAGATAAAAAAATGAAGAAGCTTTTAGTTATATCTCCATTTACAGCGTATAAAAGTATTAAACATGCTGGTGGTAAAATTCATTATTATTACCTTTCCAAGCTTGAAAATGATTATGAAATCACTACTATTTCTATTGCAAAAGAAAATGAAAAAGACGAAATAAAAAAATCACTCATCAAAACAAAACAAAGTTTTATTTTATATAAAAGTAATACAATCAGTTTGTTTATTAAAATAAAACATTTTTTCTGGCAACGAAATCCATTTGATAAATATTCTGGATTTATTGATTATGATGAAATAACTTATCTATATAAAATGTCTAAACAATTAAAAAAACAGAAATATATACCAGATATAATTATTCTTGATTGGACTCAATCCATATTCTTATCACAAAAAATTAAAACACTTTTCCCAAAATCAAAAATCATATGTATTGAACAGGATGTAACATTTTTAAAATATCAAAGATTTTTTGAAAACTCTACTAATAAATTCAAAAAGATAATTAATAGAATTAAATTTATTAATATAAAGAAACAAGAATTATACTCTTTAGGATTTGCAAATCAAATTGTAACTCTTAATCAAAAAGATACAGATTTATTACAATTTGAATTAGATGAAAATATCCCTATTAAAACAATCGTTCCATATTTTGATACATATTTTAATATTCAAAGAAAAGATATAACTTCAAATATTATTTATTTTGGAGCAATGTCACGTCCAGAAAATTATAATTCGGCCATATGGTTTATTAAAAATGTATTTCCTAATTTACCGGAAAATTTCAAATTTATAGTAATTGGTAATTCACCTGTAAAAGAACTTTTGGATTTAGCTGATGATAGAATTATCGTAACAGGATTTGTCGATGATATTTCCCCTTATTTAGAATCCTCTCTTTGTTTTGCAGCTCCAATTGTTATGGGTGCTGGTATTAAAATAAAAATTCTTGAAGCTATGTCTGCAGGACTTCCTGTCCTAACCAATGATATAGGTATAGAAGGTATTCCTGCAAAAAATGGAAAGGAATACCTTTATTGCACTACTCCAGAAGATTTTATTAACCAAATTAAAAATTTATATAACGATTTAAATAAGAATTTATCAATCGGAAATAACGCAAAAGATTTTATTAAAAATAATTTTAATTATGAGAATTGTTTATATATTTAGCTTCTTTCATAACATCAAGTAAAATCTTAATCGATTTCTTGTGATGTTTTAAAAGAAAAATTTCTTTTTTTCTTGGCTTATTATTGAACACAGCATTAGTTGACGAATCTTCTTCATGAAATACTTCTATTTCAGGTACATATACAGAAACAAGATTTTTGTTTAATAGATGTTGAAACAAAATTTCTTCTTCCATATATAAAAATGTTCTTGGATCTAAACCGGTAAAATATTCAAAGTACTTTTTACTAAAAATGAAAAAGCATCCGTGAAGCTGTACTTTATATTGTTTTTCATTATTATTGGTTGTATTTGAAATTGTTTTCTTTCTTTTTTTAAGGATATTAACAATTTTATCTAAATGAATTTTATATAAGAAATAATAAATATTTATTTCTAACTGTCTATATTTAACATTTTTATATGAAAAGATTTCTGTGCTTTTAGGATTTGAATTTATACTGCCATCTTTTATATATATCTTTGGACCTGCAACTGCAAATTTAGATAATTCATATTCATGTTTTACAGAAGCATAAATATTTTTTGATTTTAAATATACATCGTTATTTAATACACAGACAAAATTGCAATCATAATTTTCGTTAATATACTCTATTCCCGTATTATTTCCATTTGCAAAACCAAGATTTTCTTTATTCTTAAGAATAACAATTTTGTCATTATTTTTTATAACTTCATTGATTAATTCTATTGATCCGTTATTTGAACCATTATCAACTATTACTATTATATAATTCTCAACATCTATATTGTTTTGTATTGATTCAATACTTTTGATTGTTTGCTCTGAAACTAAGTAATGTAAGATTACAAAGGAAATATCTATCTGTTTTTTTTGTTTTTGTTCTAACATTATAATCTTCCACTTTGCTAAAAAGTATTGAATTTAATTTTATTATTTATCTTTATAATTTTCAATGTCTCCATTACTCATTATGATAAAATACAAAAGATTGATTATTTACTTTAAGTTTATTATTATTTATATGGGGAATTTAAAGAATTATTATGAAACAAAAATCTCTTAAGAAAAATGCCTTTTTAAATATGATTCGTACTCTTATGAGTTTAATTTTCCCGCTGATAACATTTCCGTATGCATCCAGGATTTTATTTCCAGAAGGAATTGGAACAGTAAATTATGTAAACTCAATTGTTTCTTATTTTACCATGTTAGCAGGTTTAGGAATTGGAACCTATGCAATGCGTGAAACTGCTAAGTTAAGAGATAATCAGACAGAATTAAATAAATTTTATTCTGAGATTCTTTGCTTGAATCTTATTTCAACTTTAATTGCTTATATTTTATTCTTTATAACAATATTTATTATCCCATATTTTAATGATTATAGAACAATGCTCATTATTTCCAGCATTACAATATTTTTTACTACGATTGGTATTGGATGGTTTTATGCTGGAATTGAAGAATATACTTATATTACTATCCGAACTATTATTTTCCAGATCATAAGCATTGTACTTCTTTATACATTAGTAAAAACAAAAGAAGATATGATAATTTATTTAATAATAGGAATTATCAGTTCTGTCGGTTCAAATATATTAAATCTTTTTTATTCAAGAAAATTCATTAAAGTATCATTGTCAAAACCAAATTTTGCAAAGCATTTAAAACCAAGTCTTTTACTATTCAGCATAACTGTAATCGCTAGTATTTATAGTATGCTTGATACAACAATGTTAGGTTCTTTATCCACAAACGAACAGGTAGGTTTTTATACAGCAGCAACAAAAATTAATAAAATGGTATTAACACTTGTAACTTCTATTAGTGCTGTCATTTTTCCAAGATTATCTTATTATGCAAATAATGAATTACAGGAAGAGTTTAAAGATCTGGTAAATAAAAGCTTTTCATTTTTATTATGTATTTCAATTCCAGCAACAGTAGGACTAAACTTATTGTGTGAACCTATTATGCTTTTATTTAGTGGTAAGGAATTTGTTCCTGCTATTCCGGTTATGAAATTAATGAATCCTATAATAATTATTATTGCATTAAGTAATTTAATTGGTACACAGATTTTTATTCCATTAAAAAAGGAAAAATTAACTATTAGAGCTGTAGCTATTGGAGCTTCTGTAAATTTTATATTAAACTTAATTTTAATCAGACATTATCAGGCATTTGGAGCCGCAATAGCAACTCTTGCGGCAGAAACAATAGTATTAATACATCAATTAATATGCGCAAGACAATACTTTTCTTTTACAAAAGAAATAAAAAACTTTATTCAGTATATTGTTGCAACAATTATAATGTGTATACCAGTTATTGTCATAAAACATTATATTAGTAATATAGTTCTACAATTACTTCTTGGGATCTTATCTGGTGCCGTATTATATTATATAACATTATTAATTTTTAAGAACTCTCTGGTAACTTCTGTTACTAAACAAATATATTCAAAATTTTTAAAGGAAAAACATGAATAAAGACACAACGAATTTTAAGAATAAAGAATATGGTTTTGTAGTACTTCATTATTTAGCATTTGACATGACTAAAAAATGCCTGGAAACATTATTGAATTTATATTCTGAATTTAATATCCATATTGTATGTGTAGACAACTGTTCTTCGAATGATTCATTTTATAAATTAGAATCAGAATTCAAAGATAATAAGAAAATTGATTTTATTAGAAATAATAAAAATCTTGGTTTCGCACAAGGAAATAACATTGGATATTTATATTTAAAAGCAAACTATTCCTGTGATTATATTATTATTATAAACAATGATGTTTTATTTGAAGATAAAAA
>JAEEGL017180757.1_pt1 | contig 11361 bp, 7 predicted proteins | sample 9134231 | NCBI WGS metagenome assembly JAEEGL01 (sample SAMN16246548, study PRJNA631951) | gut metagenome | biome: gut microbiome; feature: rumen; material: fiber-attached | host: Bos | place: Iran: Karaj | collected 2018-10
CCTGGTTAGCTCAGGTGTATCAGAGTGTGCGGCCGATGAGTGGAGGCAACCTCATTTGGACGCTCCTGGGAGCCAAGACCATTGAGATCATCCACAGCAACATAGATACTATCGACATCGGCACACCGCTCGAAGACCTTGTGGTGGATGCCGACATCATCAACTCCGTCCTTGAGGACGAGAAGAAACGCCAGAAGAAGATTATAGAGGTGGAGAAGATGTTGAGGATTCGTCTTGGCGAACATAAGGGCGACCCGAAGTTCAAGTCGTTTGCCGATAAACTCGACGAACTGCGTGAGCGCATGGAGCAGAACCTGATCACTAGCATTGACTTCTTGAAACAGCTGCTGCAAATGGCTAAGGAACTGCTGGAGGCAGAGAAGCAAATTGATGAACCGAAGGACAAACGTGCTCAAGCCAGGGCCGCGCTTACCGACCTGTTCGAGAGCATCAAGTCGGAGGAAACGCCTATCATCGTTGAACAGGTCGTTAATGACATTGACAATGAGGTGGTCAAGATCATTCGCCAGTTTAATGATGCCTTCCAGAGCGTCACCGCCCGACGGGAGATCAAGAAGAAACTCCGTTCCATCCTTTGGATCAAGTACCAGATCAAGGACAACGACGTCTTCGAGAAAGCCTACAACTACATCGAAATGTATTACTAATTTGAGATGTCTTTAATAGTATGGCACAGTATAAACAATCTGACATAACAAATGTCTTTTGGGCATCGAATGAAGGCTTTAAGGGTGGACGCGACCCTTTAGGTATTCAGAATAGTTCTATTGCTACCTATAGCATATTACTTCCTGGCCTCACCAATTTGACAAGACATATTCGCTATTATAGTTTGTATTGCTGGCTATTAAGTGAATATGATGAGCTGGAAAAGAACGGTAAGACATCTGTGCACCAGTATAACTTTATACGCAGAGCTGAGTTGGCGATGGCATTTATTATGAAAGATCAAGGTGTTGGTGCTATTGTCGGTGCGTTATATATTAGCCAGTTTAGGTATAAGACATATGGAACAGGTGTTTATGGATTAGCAGATGGTGCGGACTATAACTCAAAAGATAGGTATTGGACATTTAAAACCGGGGCATTGGGGCAGTACTATCTAGGTTCACTTATATACTATGAACTGGTAAAGGTGGAAGAAGGCCGTTTTTATCTTAGAAATAAAGGTAAAGAATTAGCCAACGCTTTGCGTAATAGTGTTAAGAAGAATGTCCGGGATCTGTTCATTGAATGTATTCTAAAGGGGTTCATATCAGAAAATGATATAAATGCTATGCTGCAGTTGGCTATCCATAAAATAGCAACGACTTCTGAAGAATGGACGTATCTCAATAATCTGATGACTAAGAGTGATGAAGAGTCATCATTTCGCAAGGAGACGGTATACTTGCTTTTGCGAGATTTGGATAAGGGTGAAAACGTAGAAGATTTTGCGAGAAACCGTTTTCTTCATGTCAATGATGAGTCACAGGTTGGCGCTTCGTTCGGATGGTATTTCTATTATTTGTGTGAATGTTTGCATTACTGTATTGACACCATATTCTGTTTGGTGCTAAATTTGATTCATGACCTTCACAATCCACCTTTGCAAGAACTGTCTAAAGAGATTGTAGAATCGATTCTGGCAGAATTGGAAAATGAAAAGAAGTTCAAAACAGTTGAAGAATGGAAAAAGTGTGTTACGAATGATATAATCACGCTATATGACCATTTGAGGAATGCCATAAGGAATCAAGAATACATACAAGCTGCTGTTTATTCTTTAAAACTCTTGTTAAGGCTTCACAATGAGTTTGAAAAGAATGATAAGGCAATACTTGATTTCGAAAACAGTAATGACTTAAGGCGTCAACGAGGAATCTTAAGTGAGGGTTTGAAGGCGTATGTATCTCAATATTTGTCTTGGTCTATTCCGAAGTATTTAAAGAATCTAGTAGCCCAAATTATGCAGGAGCATACCATTATTGCCATTGGTAAAATGGGCAATAAGAATTCTGACCTTAGAAAATTCATCTTAGAAGATGGAAGGGCAGTATTGGTTGAGATACGTTATCCTGTGGAAACATCTCCACGTGTAACATCTTTGTTTAATTATTTGCAAGATCTAAACTATCTGGATGTCAACAAAAACAATGAACTGACAGAGATAGCGTATAAATATATCAGGGATTATGGAAAAGAATGAACATGACATTCTTGGTGATATTCCAAGTGGAGGCAAGAACGGTAAATATCATTCTGCCGTTTTAACCACGTATGCCATAGACCTCATTCATTTTGACTCACAGCTATTAAACAAGCTTCATCGCAAGCAAATATGTAGTGTAAATGTATTTGCTGATTATAATCAGATGGAGAAATCTATGGAATACATCAATCCTGTCTATATGAGAAATATAGGTAAGGACTATTGCGTTACTAGCATGAATTCACTAGGGGCATTCCATCCAAAAATAAATTTCTTCGTTGGTGATGAATCTGTCCTGGTCGTTTTTGGTACTGGCAATCTTACTGTAACTGGACATGGAAAAAACCATGAAGCCTTTACTGGCTTTATGATTGACGAAAACGATGACTTACATCGTCCTCTGATCGAGGAGTGCTGGCAGTACATAACTCAATTCTCGAAACAATGTGGCGACTTCGAACAAAATAGAATTCTAAGAGAAATTCCGGAGAATTGCTCTTTTTTGAGTTCTTCATTCGAAGTTGAGCCTCACAAATTATGGCCAGTTCAAGAAGACCTAGATGCGGCTTTGCTGTACAACGAGCAAAAGTCTGGAATTCTTCAACAAATTGCTAATCATGTGCCATTTGATGATGTGCAGAGAGTTACAGTAGTCAGCCCTTTCTTCGATGAACATGGCGAGTCATTGGTTACCCTTTCCCATCTTTGCCCTAATGCAAATATTGATGTCTTGATTCAGAAGGATTGTTCATTGCCTCCTTGTGAGATGCCTTATAATAAGCAGATTGTATTCTATGATTTTGGTGAGACAAAAAGAGGGAAAGCTAATTTCAGCGGATATGATAGGCAACTGCATGCAAAAATCTTTCACTTTAAAACATCGGACTCCGAGTTTTGTGTCATCGGCAGTGCAAATGCAACAATGGCAGGACTGGGTACAAGGACAAAAAGAGGAATCAATGAAGAGTTTTGCGTGTTATATCATTCGGAAAAGAAAGATTTCTTATCATTACTGGGACTTAAGACCAAGAAGAAACTAAATGTGAATGTTAGTGACATGATTCGGTCTGAAGTGGGCAATAGTAGTGAATCCGTGAGAGAATATACAATCTCTTCTGTACAATATGAGAATGGGAAAATAATTATCAGTAGCAATAAGTGTACCAATGATGATGTATTTGTTGCCGTTGATGATGGCATAAATGTGATGCATCTCATCTCTAGATGTGATGAAAACGGGAGACTTGTTATAGAGAAAAAGCTTGATAAGAAGCAATATACATGCTATCTGATTAACGAAGATGAAGAACGAATATCGAACATCGTATTCATTAACTGGATTGAAATGCTGGAAACGACGAATCCTTCAAAAACGAGTAGAAGCCTCAATAGATTTATTTCTCGAATAGAAAATGAAGGGTATGAAGGAATGGATGTTGCAGAAATCCTGTCTGATATAATGTGGGATCTAGTTAATGAACAGAATGACACAACAAAACCATTAATTAAGACTTCGTCGGGAGGAGATCGTATAATCGATAAGACCCTTCCGGAGATAAAATATAATCCCGAATATGATAATGATGATGCAAAAAGTAAGCACATAATAGTTTTGGATAGGACATCGAGACTGATTGAGTGTATTGAAGAAAGCATCAGAAGAAAAATCCGTGCTATTGAGAATGCAAACATTGATGAAGAAGAGGAAGGTACTCCTGAGACCAGCAATAACAGAGAAAATGATACCCAAGATGAGATTATCATTAGTAAAAATCAAATCAAGAATTATGGAGATTTAACAACTTCTGTATTGAACAGATATAAAGAATTAATAAAAAGGCGTGCTGAACAAGTTCGAGATTCGGGTGATCGTCTTATCACAAAAGACGACTTGAACTTTTTCTCATTATCTGTTTTTTCAGCAATTGAAATTTGCTATTTAAACAGACCTCGGTATCAGTTTGATGAATTGGATCCCATGATGAGAAGCTGTTGTCAAAAAGCTCTGTATGAGAGCCTCGACAGAAGTATTACAAATAACGGTCTAGAGGTTCTTGAGAAATTTGTATATTTCTGTAAGAGCATGAGTAAACCTGAATTAGATGAAGGTTTTATTAATGTCATCAATCGTTCTATGAAATATGCAATTCTATATGGAACTTTGTTTTATAAATTTGCCACTGCAAATGACGAACAGGCAAAGGGCAACCGAATCATAAAGGCCATTAGGACTATGAGTTCGATTTTTGGCTTACCGACCATTGATTATCTTTCTCAAGAACTTGATCCATTATCTGAGAGATATGACTATGTTTTTCGTATGAATCATGTTGAAAAAATGATAAAACGCCTCACCCAAGAATAATAGGGAATAGGATATATCAATTATAGAACAGCAAACACATCGACTATGATAACAGGAATTTACGAGCAGATAATTAACCAACTATTCGAGGAGAAAATCTCTTCGATGGATCGCACGCGATTCTATATTGGTGAAAGAGTCATTGAAAGGAAAGAGGTAGCTAAACTGCTTTCGATGTACCTGACAAATATATTTGAGCAGATGCTCTCCAATGTTGCGGATACAAGTGATGACGACGAAGATGATAATCAGCAGATCAACGCTGTGAAGAAAGGCATAGACTTAGCTAATGCGATTATCCGCAAACTTGTCACTGAGTTTCACCTGGAATCAGGAAACCTGTTGTCTGCTCAGGCTAGGATACTAACAGCGGTTATTGATAAAACCCAATCAGACTACCCTGATTTGGCCAAAAGGCTCGAAGAGATCATGCCCATGAAAGGCCTGGTAAATGGAGCCCTGTTTACTGGCAAGGGGATGAAAATGTACACTGAGCTACAGAAAGAGATTGCTTCTGCTGATGAGATCTATTTGATGGTTTCTTTCATTAAGAAACGTGGTCTTGCCCTTATCCTGCCTCAATTAAAGGAATTCACTAATAGAGGTGGTAAACTCAAAGTGATTACCACCACCTATATGCAGGCAACCGACTTTGACGCTATCATCCAGTTGGCGTCTTTGAAAAACACTGATATCAAGATTACATACGACACAACATCTGAACGGCTGCACGCTAAAGCATATATCTTCCTTCGCAAAACGGGCTTCAATACTGCTTATATCGGTTCATCCAACCTCTCAGAACAGGCGCTTGATACTGGCGCTGAGTGGAATGTCAAGGTAACCCAGATGGAGCAACCCAAGATGATGAAAACCATTTTGGGCGCATTTGATGCCTCATGGTGGGCAGAAGGCTACGAAACGTTTATTATAGGGGAAGATGATGAGAAATTAAAAGTCGCACTCCATGGCCCGTCAGGTGATGAAATAGACTTCAGTTTACTGGAATTGATTCATCCCTTTGATTACCAACAGGAGATTCTGGAGCGTTTGCAGGTTGAACGTGAAGTCAGAGGCCATTGGCGGAACCTGGTAGTTGCGGCTACTGGTACAGGTAAAACCGTAATGGCGGCAAGTGATTACAAGAATTTCGCAGAGAGCCACGACCGGTCCCGCTTGTTGTTCGTAGCCCATCGAGAAGAGATTCTCAGGCAAAGTCTTAAAACATTCAGGCATGTACTCAATGATTTTAACTTTGGTGAAAAGTGGTACGGAGGCGAAGAACCTGCCAACTATGAATACGTATTTGCTTCCAAGGATACGCTGAACAATCGCTTAGATGGATTGCAGTTGCCAGAGGATTATTATGACTACATTGTCATTGACGAGGTTCATCATGCAGCAGCTTCAAGTTACCGCAAGATTATCAATTATTTCAAGCCCAAAATCCTTCTTGGTTTGACGGCAACCCCAGAACGAATGGATGGTGAGGATATCACCCAGGACTTCGATGGAACCATTTCTGCCGAAATCCGTCTTGATGATGCATTGAATAAAAAGTTGCTTGCTCCATTCTACTATTACGGCATTACTGACTCTGTGGATTATTCAGAGGTAGCTTGGGATAAAGGGCACTATGTAGCATCAGAATTGTCTCGTATATATACCTACAATGATGCTCGTACAGCCGTGATCCTGAAGTCGCTTGAAAAATATCTTCCCGACATTAGGGACGTCAGAGCCTTGTGCTTCTGTGTTGACCAGCAACATGCGAAGTTTATGGCTTCAAAATTCACGCTTTGCGGTTTAAAAGCAGACTACTTAACCAGTGAGAATGCCCCAATGCGAGCTGTCCTCTATAATCGGTTGAAAAACAAGGAAATCAATTACCTTTTTGTGGTAGACATGTTTAATGAGGGTATTGATATCCCTGAAGTTGACACGATATTATTCCTTCGTCCAACCGAGAGCCTGACGGTATTCATCCAGCAATTTGGACGAGGCCTGCGTAAAGCAGAAGGCAAGACGCATGTGGATATTTTCGACTATGTAGGCAATAGCCGCGCTGAGTTCAACTATTCCGATCGCATGAGAGTGATGTTGGGCCGTACATCGATGAGTGTTGTTGAGGAAATGGAACGAGATTGTCCTCATTTGCCGTTAGGGTGCCGCATTATGCTTGAGCCTAAGGCAAAGGAGTATATCATGAATAACATCAAAGGTGCTGTTCAACGTTTCACTGCACGAAGAATTAATTCTCTGGTACATAATTTCGAAAGAAACCACTCTGTGCCTCTCACTCTTACCAACTTCGTCAAGATTTATCAAATCCCATTGGATAAGCTTTATCGCGGGAGAACTTGGAATCAGCTCATGTTTGATAATGAAATTGAACACGAGAAATCCATGTTCAATGAAGAACTGAGCCGCGCTGTGTTCCGTAAATGGCTGGCAACTGACTCATATAGTTATCTGAGTTTTATTGAGCAGTTGGCTCAAAAAGACTTTAGAATAAATGTTGATCAGTTGAATCGTATTGACCAAAAGCGTTTGTTGATGCTGTACTACGATTTGTTTGAAAACGCTAGTTGTTTCTCTAGTCTTCAAGAAATGGTTGATGCACTGGCGGCAGATGATTGTTTCTGCGAAGAGCTGAAGGAGCTCATGCCATTGCTACTACGAGATAATAAAGCGTTAGAGAAGCCTGATAATTCTCAATTAGTCGATTTCCCGCTCAAGCTTCATGGAGTTTATACTAAGGCTCAGATTCAAGTGGCGATAGGGACATCAACACTCGAAAGAAGATCTACTGCTCATGAAGGTGTCGAGCGTAACAAGCAAATGAATGTAGAAGCGATGTTCGTCGATATCATCAAAAATAGAGAGGAAGGCTCAACAACCGATTATGATGATAAGGCTCTCACTCCATATTTATTTCAGTGGGATACCCAAAATAAAGTGCGACCTGAATCCAGTGTGGGGCAAGCTTATATCAACCAAACGCAAACTATGCTGCTATTCGTTCGTGAACAAAAGAATTTTGTTGAGGACAAATCGCGTACAATGGGTTACGTCTACCTGGGCCGCGTTACATTGAGTAGTTGGGATTATAAGGATCTTGGTACCCGAAAGCAGATGCAGATTATTTGGAATATGATTGAACCCATTCCTGGCAGCGTCATGCACTTCGCAAGAATAAAAGAAATCGCATAAATTATAATGATATGATAACAACTAATCCAAACACTCTAAAACTCATAACTGGACTTGATGAGCTATTCACCGTTGTGCCTAGGGATTACAGCTTTCATGATACAGAGTTCGAAAGCATTCACTGGCAGAACTGCGAGGATATTGTCATAAAGTTCTCGGACAAATTTGGTGATAGAATCTACTATATTACTTGGTACATAACGCCATGCTACGAGGAATTTGACTTTTGCGGCGCACCGCATAACCCCTACGTTAGCCTAATTGACGTGAAGGAAGTTGTAGGACGTCCTGACGTTGTGAGATTTGAGTGTGAAGGCTCAGGGCTTGTGGTCAATGCTACAGCCATCCGTGTGACTATCGATGAAATCCCACAAGAAGACTATAAGTTATGGAATCTTTAAATAACGAGAACCTGTCTCAAATAGAGATTGCGTTGGAGATTGCGATGAAGGCGCACAAGGGGCAGCGCGACCTTGATGGCAATCCGGTGATTCTACATCCTCTCACTGTTGCGCTCAAGGGCAACAATGAGAGTGAGATTGTCGCTGGGTTGCTGCACGATGTGGTCGAAGACACCGACTGGACGTTTGATGACCTGCTTGAGGCGGGCATCAAACCCGAGGTTGTTGATGCGCTGCGCCTACTCACGCACAGTAAGGATGAGCCGTACATGGACTATGTGCAGCGCATTGCTGACTCCCACAACCTCACTGCCATCAACGTGAAGTGCAACGACCTAGAGCACAACCTGGATCGTGGCCGCCGTGGCGACCACTTGAAGCAAGTGGCCAAGCACACCGCCGCCAAGGAAATCATTCACCGCTACAACGGCGACGAAGACGCTGCATGGGACTTGCTCATGGACGACCCCGAAGAAGGCAAGTATTGGCGGGCCAAATTCGCCTTCCTGATTCAGAAGAAATCCATCGAGGACGCAACCGCCCAGGCTGGTATCACCGTCGATGAGTATATGCAACACTTCCACCCCGACCGCATAGAGTATTAACCAAAATTCAACCAAATATGATGAAACATCTGATCAAAGTAGTTTTAATAACAATGATGATTGCTGCATCTAATGTGATGTCCGCCCAGACTGAGCATGGCTTTGTGCCGTTTGCGGTGGAGCAGGAATTCAACGAGAATGGCTTCAGCTGGTTCCGTCACGCATTGCTCTTGGCTGCCGGCGACAAGCAGCAGAGCAACGCGATGACCATTGGCTGGGGCGGCGTCGGCACCCTGTGGGGCAAAACCGCTATCACCATCTATGTGGCCGAGCAGCGTTACACCAAGGATTTCATGGATCGCGCCGAGTATTTCACCGTGATGGCGTTCCCCGAGGACCGCAACGACGTGCTCGAATACATGGGCACCAAGAGCGGCCGAGACGGCGACAAGGCTGCAGCCCTTGGGCTCCATACTGCATACACGGAGAACGGCACACCGTACTACACCGAAGCCTCGATGGTGGTCGAGTGCCGCATCATGTATGCCGCACCGTTCGACCCGCAGAACTTCAAGGGCGACCCGCCCAGGCGCATGTACGCCAACTTCCCGGCTGGCCTCCACACCGAGTACATCGGCGAGGTGGTCAACGCCTGGAAGAAGGAGCCGTAATCAGCCTTAGGCCTAACCAAAGACACAAAAGACTTTCCGCCTCAACTCATTTTTTGACCACTTAGGGCGGAAGGTCTTCGTGTTTTTCCGGCCGACACCCGTTCACTCGACAAAGCAAAAACGGCAGAAACCGTTACAACGAAAGGGAGTATGCTGTTCTTGTATAAAAAGTGCAAAAGTGATTAGAAAGAAATCTTTAAACTCAATTATCATCGAGATCTATACCATCAAAAACACGTCGAATATCGTTAATCATACTTTGCCATTGAGTTTTATCTTCTTTGGACTTATCTTTTATCAAATCTTCTAAATCGGCTGAATTCATATCAAAACGTTTGCTTTTTTGATCAAGATGTCCATTCCCAATGCTAATAACACGAGTAATAAATGCCTCAATATCGTTACATAGGCCTAAAAATGATAATGCTTTATCAAATTCGCTCATTGGTATCAGCTTCGATATAACATGAACGAGTTCGGGGATTTTGTTTGCACTATTATCTCTATAATGAACATATAATGTTCGAAGGTCATTATCTGATTCTTTGGAAGACGTTGCTATTTGAAGCTTCTTTTCAATTTGTGATTGTTCGTTTTTTAGCTGTCGGATTGATGAGAGTACTATTGTTGCATAGCGCCATAAAGATTCATTGCGTTCTTCATGATTATAACCGTAGAGACGGGTCAATGCTGATGTTTTTATTATATGTATTCGGCGAAGACAAAGGGCGAATTCAAGTTCTGATTGTGACTTTAAATAGGTGTGCATAGCACAAGCGAGATCGACTCTGACGAATTGTAAGAACATCATCAGGTCAGTCATTGCAGACCATGTCATTATTAATGAATCTCTTATGATATTATCTTCATATTTCTTCAATGATTCCATTATTTTTCTACATCGAAGCTGAACCTGGTGATATTGATCTAAATAGTTCGGGCTAATTGCCATCGTGTGATTTAACGCTTGCGGCAATTTTCCATTCCTCAAGCTACTAGATAGAATAGCATGTGATGACGGAACAGTTAAATCATTAGATGAAGGCGAATTCATCGGAGGCAGTTTGAAAAATTCGATCATGTCATTCAAAACTTCTTCAGCAAATTTATACATTTTTTGAATTATGCTTAAGAATAGAATGACACGCTTTGAAACAGCCTCTTCGGAATTTGCATTTGAATATATAATATACATAAAATCTGGTGAACTATAATGTTCTACAACATCACGTTCGTATTTATTTATTATATTCTTAAAGTCTCTATAGCTTACTGTGAGCTTATTATATTGTGATAAAAACGAGCCATTCTTGTATTTTGTGATTGGTTTTTTAAACTGTTTCCAAACGCCTCTTTTGTCTTTTCCAATTCCCAGGAAAAATTTGTAGCAATCAGATAATCTTGCATTGATTTGAAGTATATAATACCTTTTCAAATAAGACAAATCAGATTGAACAAGATTTCTAATATTGGAAGATAACTCAGCAACTCCTATAACCAACCCCATTCTGAATTCAATCATTGTGTCTAAAAATGATAGAAAAAGATTATCCTTTGCTTCTGGTCTGTCTTTTATAAAACCTACATAAGTATCATGTGATTCAATTAAATTATGAAGAGCAAGTTCTGCATTTTTGACAAAAAGATCGCTCTTCTCTGCTAATAATTTGAGTGTCTTAGGGGTCACTGGGGTGTTCATGATGATTTAATCTTTTCTGAAATAAAAAGTGTGCTTCTACTGTGGCTATTTGAGTTTCGATGCTATACGGCAAACAGGTCATCCATTGTTATCTCTTTCTGCACCATGTTGAAATAGCTGTTGTGGACAACACCGTTCGTCGTTACCATGACAAGATGAAGGGTGCGTTTGTCTTTCGACAACTCTTGGTATGCATCAAGTTTGTTTTGAAGGTCCTTTGCATAATCTTTGTCGATGGTGAATGCTTTTACTGAA
>JAEEGL011267620.1_pt1 | contig 11360 bp, 6 predicted proteins | sample 9134231 | NCBI WGS metagenome assembly JAEEGL01 (sample SAMN16246548, study PRJNA631951) | gut metagenome | biome: gut microbiome; feature: rumen; material: fiber-attached | host: Bos | place: Iran: Karaj | collected 2018-10
AGAAATAGTACAAGGCTCGTAAGCCCTTCCAAGTGATCTTGGACAGCCGGAAGTCGCCGTGGACAGTTGCTTTTTTCGGTGGGGCATACGACTTTCGCTTCGGAATCTCAGGATACCGTTTTTGCAGGATGCGACGCTGAATATCGCTTTCAGAGTATCCTGTGCCGAGGGAACGTAAGCGGACAAATCGTTGCATCCCCTTGGCTTTCAAACGCAGGAAGCTGCCTCGGTATTCAAAGACATATCCTTTCTGCTTCATATTGTTTATGAACTGCTGATAAGTCATGGACGCTTTTACTGCCTCATCCATATCTTGACGAATGAACGATCGCCAAGTTGGAACGCCATCATTTTCCGCTGCCCATTCGTTGTAGTGTTTTTTCAGAGTCGCTTTTTGCTCTGTGATCACTGACAACCCGTACTGCTTGCACAGACGGTCGGAAGCAATACGCATTTCCTTGTAACTGGTTTTTGTCGCATTGAACTTCCGACCGTCTATGGAAACAGAGTTTAACACAAAATGATTGTGTATGTGCGCCCTATCCAAATGGGTCGCCACAATGACCTGGTAATCGGGCCACAACTCCTCCGCAAGCTTCACGCCGATCTCGTGCGCTACATCCGGTGTAACCTCGCCCGGCTTGAAGCTCTGATACCCGTGGAATGCAAGAATCCCATCCTCTTTTCTGTGAACTCGTTTCGTCCTTGCCATCTGTTCCCTTGCCTTTGGAAGATCACAGCGCAAGCTTGTTACATAGAACTGCTTCTCCGTTTTTGCGTCGTTCATGGCGTAGTCCATGACATCGCGCATGGATTGCAGATCGGCTTCGCTCCATTGAAGTGCCGTTTTGTCTCCGTTCGCCGCGTATTCCAGCACATGATCCATTCGGCTTTTAACTGCCCAAATCTTCGTTGTTGCCATTGCTTTTTTCCGGCTCCAACACTCCCGCTTCAATGCGGTCGATTGCGTCAAATAGCTTTTTCATATTTTCGCGCAACTCTGCGACCATGAAAAAACCCGTCGCATTTGCGCGGGCTGTGACCTGATGAATGTTATTTCCGATGGCATGAAGCTCTTTGGTCATCCCATAAAAATCGAACGGGGGGACTGCTCTTGGAATGTAATTGGCGGCAAGAGAACGAAGGTAGGATTCACGATTCAGACCGGACTTTTTTACGTTCCGCATGAACGCCGCATACTCCACCTTTGTGAATCTAACCTCTACACGAATATCTCGTTTTCGCATTTGCTCACCTCCATGCCGGGGTTTAAGGGGACACCCTTACGTTCGGATTTGGTTGTCCAAATCCAATGCTGGCTAATCCACTGCAACGCAGTGAATCGAACCCTTGCAGAGATGAGATTCCTCACCGCAAATTGATCCCGATACGCGTGTGGTGAGCATTTTGATCCTGGCGTTTTCCTCTTGATCCGACGTGCCGAGATAATGATGGAGTGCGGTAAATGACGCTACCTTCTGACTCGGAGCCATGATTACCATGTCTTTTGTGGTGGTCTCGGTGAGGATGATGTGATACTCTTTCAGCATTCGGATTCCTCCTTGTTATAGCTTCTTTTGCGGGTTCTTTTCAGTTCGCGGGATGAGATATGATCGTTCATATCAATCATCTCATCCAACACGGCGTCCAGTTCTTCGTTTGTGGCTTTGCCGTGCAGCACATCGTAGGCGATTTCCTCGGCTTCATCCTTCTCGGATGCTGCGATCGTGAAAGTGTGAGTCGTGATCTCCTGCGCCTTGACACGGTACTTATTCAGTCTCATGCGCTCGCGTCTTCTCCTTCCGAGATTGCGCCTTCGGCAATCGCTTTTGCGACTTTACTGAGCCCGCTGAAGGATGTGGTGATCATCCCTAGTCTGCGGGCGAGCATGATCTCCCGCGTCATATCATCGTTGATTTCTCCGAATGTGACGAGCAGGCGACAGCGACGCAAAACTTCCTCCGACATGATGCGGGAGTCCTCACATTCCTCCGCACAGGATACCTCCAGGAAACGGTTGAACATGAGGGAAGGACAAACCGGCAAATAGCCGAGTTCATACAAGGCGCGGCAGCGCGCCTTGATTTTGTTGTTTTCATTGTTGGCAACGCAAACGTAGGCGAGTGGTCTTGTCATCTGAACGATTCCTCCTTTTCTTTAGATTTTCGTGTGACCACATGGGATAAGCCCTTGATTTTCATGAGCTGCTCGTTGTAATCCTTGCCTTTTGTCGGCAGAAGCAGCTCGGATTGTATGTGCTCTGACAATCGGGCTTGGATTGCCTTTGCTGCCTGCATCCCGGCTCTGTCATTGTCGAGACACAGGAAGACTGTTTCGATCTGTGGGTGGATGGACAAGTAATGATCCAAAGCTGTTGGAAGCGCGTTTCGGTTCGGCACATTTGCACCGGCAATCGACAGATAATTATCCGGGGTACTGTTTCGCAGCACATACAAAGAAAGCGCGTCGATAGCGCTTTCGGTGATGAATAGCTTTGGGGATGCGGTTGAGGGGAGCGAGAACGAATACCTTTTATCGCTCCCCGCAACTTCTTGGAGAAAGGAACACGAAGCGTTGGAACTACGGAGCATAGCGTAGCGAGGGACCTTCGATTCATCGTAGCCGACGAAGCAGCAGTTATGACGGTGATCTTCATATAGTGTACCGTTCAGGAGGCAAACGTCGAGTATTCCACGGTCGATCCCGCGCTTTTTCAGATACTCGATTACATGATCATTGCTCTTGTTCCGCTGGGGGAGCGTGAATTGTTTTGATGCTTTCTCAAAGGAGGAAGGAACCGCAAACGCGATTCCTTCCAACGCATTGATTCTTCGTACCGCCTCCACAAGCGGTGTTCCTTCGCATTCGACAAGAAAGTCGAGCGCCGATCTGCCGCCTTTGCCGCGTGACCACCAATACCATTTTCCGTTGGAGATCTTCAGACTGTCATGTGATTGCAGACAGTAGACACCGTGCCGAAGCTTGACAAGCTCCTGCGGTTGCGTCGCCTGAAGGTAGGTTAGCAGATCGCATTGTCGGGCATGACGCAGTTCTTCGGGGGGAACGTACTTGGATTCATTCATCGATCCGGTTCTTCCTTTCGTTTAACTTGCTCCGGCTGGTCCTCGTCGATCTCACCGTCGAGAGCATCGTTCTCGCGCTTGTCCATGTTCAACATGGAATCAAGTTCAGCAAGGCGTGCAGATTTTGTTTTCAGTTCATCCTCCTGTGGGAAAGGTTTTGCAACTTCTTCTCGGGCGTTTTCCATCTGTTTGTACGTCTCAGAAAGCCGAGTCTCCTTGTTTTCTTTTTTGATCAGCATGGACTTCAAGGAATTATCCATACGCTGGATATTACCGAACACATCCTCACCAAGTTCCACGGAGTGGGAGAGCGCACCCTGCATGGTGATCCTAAAAGCCTTGTCCAACGGATTGTACGAAAGCATGAGATCAAAGCCCATATAGCTTCCCGCGGGCGTCGGCTCTGGCGAGGTCTTTGCCTTACACGCCTGCAAGAGCGCGAGACCGGCTTCCTTCTTCTCGGTGTAACGGATACCGAGAACGGTCATACCGGCAAAATCATCCGTTTTATATTGCTCGTAGCGTGCAATATCCGCCGTGTAACCGGCAATCCGTTCCTCAATCATCTTCACGTCGCGGGGATAGCTCTTTATGAGCCGATCTTCCAAGGCGTATTTCTGTGACAGGAAATTAGCTTTGACGAGCTTCAAACGCGAAACGGACACCTCCAAATCCATCTTCTCTTTGATATATGGATTACCCGTAGCAAGGGCCTTAACCTCAGCATACGACAGTGCAGTTTCATCTACGTCCTCACAAGAACGGACAGGCGACTTGGAGGTCATAATCTGACCGATGAACTTTTGCTTGTTCTCAATCGTTTGCCACATATATGAATCGAATGTATTCTCTGTGACGTAACGATAGATCTCCACTTTCGGGTTTTCATTCCCTTGACGGAGGATTCTTCCTTCCCGCTGTTCGATGTCTGAGGGACGCCATGGTATATCCAGGTGATGCTCTGCAATCAGGAGCTTTTGAACGTTCGTTCCGGCTCCCATCTTGGCGGTGCTGCCAAGCAGGATTCGTACCTTGCCGGCGCGTACATTGCCGAAAAGTTCCGCTTTTCGCGTTTCGGTATTGGCATCATGGATAAAAGCGATCTCGCATTCAGGGACTCCGCGCTCGATTAGTTTCCGTTTCACGTCGTCGTAGACATTGAACTTTCCATCATCGTGGGGAGTTGAGAGGTCACAGAACACAAGCTGCGTGGATCGCTGCGGCTCGGACTCCTGCCAAATGCGGTAGATATTATCGACGCAGGCATTGACCTTGCTGTCTGGATCATCGGGCAGCAAATCGTCATGCAATCGCTGATCGAGAGCGAGCTTTCTGCCATCGTTCGTGATTTTCAGCATGTTATCCACAGATGCGTCTACCATGCTGTTTCTAACTTTCTCGGCACGCTCGGCAAAGGATTTGACCATTTCTCTCTGAAAGTCGGACGGCTTGATCACTTCGTTGTGGTACTGCACGTCGGGGACAGGTAGTTTCAGCATATCGGCGGTTTGCACATCTGCAACCTCTCGAAACATACTGACAAGCTCCGGCAGATTGTAGAATTTAGCAAATCGCGTCTTTGCACGGTATCCGGTTCCTTCGGGTGCAAGTTCAATCGTGGTGATGGTTTCACCAAAAGTACTTGCCCAGGAATCGAAGTGGGAGAGCCCCTTTTCTTTCAAAGCATCGAATTGCAGATACCGCTGCATGGTGTACATCTCTGTCATACTGTTGCTGATCGGTGTTCCGGTTGCAAAGACAATGCCCTTGCCGCCGGTGATCTCATCTAAGTATCGGCACTTCATATACAGGTCGCTTGACTTCTGTGCTTCGGTCTGTGACAAGCCCGCTACATTCCGCATCTTTGTGTACAAAAACATATTCTTGTAAAAATGTGCCTCGTCAACAAAAAGCCGATCGACGCCAAGTTCCTCGAACGTGATCACATCATCTTTGCGGGTCTGATCGTTCAGCTTCTTGAGCTTCGCTTCCAGTCCCTTGCGGGTCTTTTCGAGCTGCTTGATCGTAAAGCGTTCGGCACGCTTGCTCTTGGCTTGCTCGATGCCCTCGGTGATCTCGTCGATCTGATCCTGAATAATTTGCTGCTGCCGTTCAAAGGAGATCGGGATCTTCTCGAACTGGCTGTGACCAATAATGACTGCATCGTATTCACCGGTAGCGATACGGGAGCAGAATTTCTTCCGATTCTGTGTTTCAAAGTCCTTTTTCGTAGCGACGAGGATGTTTGCGGAAGGATAGAGCTGCAAGAACTCCGACGCCCATTGCTCAGTTAGATGATTTGGAACGACGAAAAGCGGTTTGTTGCACAACCCCAAACGCTTGGATTCCATGGCGGCGGCGGTCATCTCAAAGGTCTTGCCCGCGCCAACGACGTGTGCAAGTAAAGTATTTCCTCCATAGAGGATTCTTGCGATTGCGTTCACTTGATGCGGTCTAAGCTTTATCTCCGGGTTCATACCGGGAAAAGATAGGTGCGATCCATCGTATTCCCGAGGACGCGAGCTATTGAACCGTTCGTTGTAGAGCGTTGTCAACTTCTCTCGACGATCGGGGTCTTTCCAAATCCAATCTCGGAAAGCGTCCTTGATCGCCTGTTGTTTCTGCTGCGCGAGGATTGTTTCCTTCTTGTTTAGAACACGGATTTCTCTGCCTTCTGCGTTTTCTTTCGTATCGAACACTCGCACATCCCGGAGGTTAAGAGTTTCTTCCAGTATCTTGTATCCGCTGACACGTTCTGTTCCGAAAGTAACGTGAGTCGCTACATTAGCAACATCATATGACTTGTTGGAGATGTTCCATTCGCCTGTGACGTGCATGTACTGCACGTGGATACGGCGTCTTGCGTACCAGTCCATTCGGAACAATTCCTGCATGAAGTCCTGGACGATCTCTGGCGGGAGCCAAGTCGCGCCGAGACGAACATCGATCTCGCTGGCGGTTAGATCTTTCGGCTGCACCTTTTCCAAAGCAGCAATCGAGGGTGAGAGCAGATCGGCTACTTCGGTTTTTCCAGCTTCTCGAAGCCGATCAGAAACGCCACGAAACACATTTAGCTTTTGCCGAACATTGCCGGAAAGGAACTCATCGGCAGTAACCAAAGGGTAGCTCTTCAAATCAAAGAAGAAGGGGTTGTAGGACTTCGGATAGCAAGCGCCTATGTCGCGGAAGATCACGCCAGAGAGTTCTTGTTCGATTTCTTCCTCTGATTTGTCTGTCAGACTTGCCATGTACGGAAGATCTACTTTAGCTTTTTCCGCAAGTGACAGCGCCAATGCCTCGGTTGCAGTGTCCACATGAGTGACTTCCACATACTGGCGGATGGTTCGCTTATAGAAGATCGCGGCTTTACTGACGAGCTTTCCATCCTCGTCGATGTTCTCCAAGGAACACAAGAGCGCATACGAACTGTCGTTACCGAAAGCATTGCTATTGCCGCGGCTGTTTATAAGACCGTATTTTGCGGTGTAGGCATCATACAGATTGTTAAGCCGCTTTTGCTCAAGCTCCAGCATTCGGTCATCCGAGTAGAACATCTGAAGGTCGATCAGCCGGCGAACGCTCTCGCGGATCTCGATCAATCCCTTAATGCGGTTCTGTGCGGTCAATGCACCGTCGAACTTCTTCATAACCGAATCTGTGCGATAATAGATATCGCCATTTACAATCGTGTACGAGAAGTTTCGTACGGCTGGATCGGCGGGAATTACCAGCGTCGGGTCGGTTTCCATTTCCGCGTCGTCGCGTTCCGGCTCGGTGATCTGCCCGTGGATATTGGCTATCGCGTCGGAAAGCAGTTCCGAAAGAGGCACGTTGTCGTATGGCTTGACCGTTACTTCCTGCTGCCCATACTGTGTACTTTCTTCGACAAGTTCACCCAGCACCATGTCGGGGTTCTGGACAAAGTATTGATTGACCTTGTATCCACCCTCGGTGATGCCGAGATGAATCCAATCCTCGTCGATCTCGATCGGACGATCACGCAACTGGAGGAACAGAATATCCGCTACTACGCCGGTTCCGGCATTCGCAAGAAAAGCGTTGTTGGGCAAACGGATCGCGCCAAGCAGCTCTGCCCGTTCCGCAATGTATTTGCGGACGGCGGGGTTTTGCTTGTCCATTGTTCCAGACGATGTGATATATGCGATGATACCGCCAGGGCGAACCTTGTCGAGTGTCTTAGCAAAGAAGTAATCGTGGATCAGGAAGTGCTGCTTATCGTAGCGCTTATCCGCGAGACTGTAATTGCCAAAAGGCACATTGCCGATAGCAAGGTCGAAAAAGCTGTCGGGCAGATTCGTGTCCTCGAAGCCCTGAATCTGGATGTTAGCCTTTTGATAGAGCTGCTTTGCAATACGCCCGGTCAAGCTGTCCAGTTCAATGCCGTAAAGCTTGCTGTCCTTCATGCTGTCCGGCAGCATTCCAAAGAAGTTACCGATGCCGCAGGCGGGTTCCAGTACGTTGCCGGTCTTGAAGCCCATGTTCTCTATCGCCTGATAGATCGCTCGAATCACGGTAGGGGAGGTATAGTGGGCGTTCAGCACCGAACCGCGTGCAGAAGTGTATTCTTCTTCGGTCAGTGCCGCTTTTAGTTCGGCAAATTCGTCTTTCCATTGCTCGTTCTCAGTGTCGAAAGCCTGCGGAAGGCTGCCCCAGCCGACGTAGTTTGACAGGATTTCTTGTTCCTCCGGGCTGGCAAGTCGGTTCTCCGCTTCGATCGTTTGCAAAGTGCGAATCGCTTCCATGTTACGATGAAACTTAGTCTTCGCACCGCCTTCACCGAGCCTATCATCTGTGATGCGGTGATTGATTCTGGTCTCGTTTATCCGTTCAACCGGCAACGGCTCTGCTTTTTCGGCTTCGCGCTCCCATGATGGGCGCAAATCAATCGTGATGCTATGGAGCTTTACTTCCTCGGAAGGTTTGGATTCTTGGTTTACAGATGATGCAAAGCGGTTCCGTTCGTCCTGCTGGAGCAATCGCTCGAAGGTTTCACGGTTCTCTACACGGAACACAGGGTACACCAGCGTCGGGTCGAGCATTTCGACTTCCCGATCTGTGAGATTCGTGATTTGAAACACTGTGTCGTTGATGTAGACGGTATCGCCAACGGCGTAGACACGTTGTTCGGGTGCTGCCTCGGGTGAAGCTGTTTTTTCGGCGGGCCGTGCAGCTTCCGAACGTTCCCCGGTGTCCTGGAGTTTTTCATATTCACGCATGGCGTTTTCCACCATGCTGTCAAAGTCCAGGCTTTCTAAATAAGGGAGGAGGTTCGCTATCGTATCTGCCTCAATGAAGTGGACGATTTGACTGTCCACCCGTGAGAGAATCTTAAAGGATTCGAGATCGGCGGTGATCTCCACGGTATGCGCGCCATCCTTGGTATCTCCCATGGCAAGGGGAACCTCAGCAAGGTTGGAAAAGTCGGGTTCCGAGTCAAAGGTTTCGGTAGTGTATGCCGTTATGAGCCATTTTGCCTTATCGAGATCACTTTCTTTGACAGGTTCGGGTATGGGCTCATGCGACAATCCGAAAAGACTGTATGTTCCATCGCGGTAAGCGGTAATGTCCTGGTATGCCTTCTTGATCGTGTCATACCGCCGGTCATCTGAAAGCGTCATGCCCCACAGGTCATGAACATGGTTGTACAATTCATAGACACGAGCGGGGTCGGTCAATTCCTTCTGCATCCGTTCGATGTTGTCCCAAAAATAATCATCTTTGACCACATCGGAGGCATATACGGAATTGGACAGTGCGTTGTAGATCGAAATAGCAAGATGCCGTCGTTCATACTCTGCCATATACACACGGTCTTCATCCGTCAGAAAACGGTTCTGCGAGATCAGGGTGTCGATTCTCCGTGCCACTGTTGCCCATGTCCATTCGATCTTCGCATAAGGCGTTGTAATATCGCCATGGCTGAATGCGAAACCTTTGGGGCTGTAATCAGTGTTGTCGTTTCCGCTAACGCTGCCTCCTGTTCCGTAATGATTTTTCAGAAATCGTTCTCGATCTTTATGATCAGAATGGCTGCGGAAGAACGCATAAACATCGAGACGGTGATCCGAACCAGCTCTGCCACTGTATCCCTCCAAGGCAGCATCGATCTCATCCAGTGTGATAAACCGTTTCGGCAGGGAGGATGTGGCTTGATCGCCGTGGAAGATAACCGGTTCTCGCTGCAAGTCCTCCAATCGAAAAAGGAGTCGCAGAGACCGATTCGTGCGCCGGAATCGCAGGACTTCCCGAGTATCCTTGTATGCGTTTTCAAAGGTGCGCCATTCGTCGATCAGCGATTGCAAGGATTCAGGGGATGCCATAAGGGATATGATCGCTTTTTGCTCATTTTCAAAGGAGCCGGACAGGGACTGGAAAGAAGGCAGTAGCCCTTGTGCCTTGCCTTCATCGCTTAGGTCGCGGGCGGTAAACAGAAGATCGTTTGCAAGGGTCAGCCGTTCGTACATATTGACCCCGACAAGCATCGACTCGGGCATATAACGTCCGAGATCAAAAAGTTCACGGACACGCTTTGCGACTTCTTCCCAAGTCAGGGTCATTGTCATGCCATCGTGGATAGAATCGCCGGTGGAGATATTGAAGCCGTCTTTGTCATACCAAACGGCATACTGTTTGCCATCCAAGTAGAAACCGGTGCCGTTGGTACGGTAGTGTTCTCTCAAAAACACTGCATTTTCAACAAGAGGGTGATCCTTCATGAAGTACGCCGCAATGGTAAGACGACTGTTCCGATCATTTGCGCCGAGCGTTAATGCTTCGTCAATGACCTGCTGGGAATAACGAATAGAGAGGATTCCGCTCGCTGTGCTGTTTGCCGATTCGATTTCCTGCAAATCAAAAAGAGACATCTGCGGGGTGGATTGCTTTACCTTTTTGATGTCTCTTTTGAACTGCTTTTCCTGTGCCGGACTGTCAAACAAAGAAGCGGGGAAGGTTTCTTCCACCGCTTCGTCATAGTCTTCGGACAGTTCACCTGGAACGTCAGTTAGCTGAAGATCAGCTCCGCTTTCACGATCTCCTGGGCTCGGTTCCGAATGTTGTTCATCCGTCCAACCCACTCCATCTGATTCGTCCGCTTGAGCTGCTCGGTCACGCCCTCCGATGCCGCCATCTGCTTCGTCAGGGATTCCATCATGTCCTGAGCCTGTTCGTTGACCTCGATCAGGTGCTGCGTCAGTGTTCCCTTCAGCAACAGGCCGTTGTACGTTCCCTTCCGATGCTCCTTCAGAAAGCGTTTCCGCATCCACCCGAATGCTCCGATCTTGCCCTCCGGCTGTTCGTCCATCACGAGATTCGGAATCAGATAGTCTCCCACTTGGCTGTATGTCAGTTCCATACTCGTTACTCCTTTCTGCTTTGTCAGCTTTATTCTGTTCGATATGATTGTCGATTGCAAATGTGCGATTATCTTCTCGCGTGATCGCCTTGACCGTGCGCTCAATCTGTCGTAAGACCATTTCGGATATATCCGACACCGCGCTGCCGAACTGTGTGATCGTATCCTCGGTATTGAAGTACGAAACATCGGCAAAGTGCTGCTCTTGGAAAAATCGGGACGGATCGTAACCGAGACGTACAAGCGAAGTGTATGCTACTGCTGTAGCGATCTGCATATCGAAGATTCCACGGGCATCCTCGTCGGAAAGCGATTCCAAGGCCCCGTGATCAGAAAGCGCCATGATCGCGTCGTAATAATCCTGGGCATTATCTGCCGTCGCCTCCAAAGCGATGCCGAGGATTGCATCCTGCAAATCGGTCGAATTGGTTTCACCGAAGGCGTTCTCTAACTCCTCAATGATGCGGGACGTGTCCTTCTCTCGCGCTTGCCACAAGGAAAATGGTTCATCATACCGGTTATTGGTGTCCGACACATCGAACACATGACGAAGGTGCGGCCTGTCTCCGGAATCGTCAATCAGTGCAATGCCTTTGGCACCGCGATTGACCCAACGGTTGAAAACGGTGTTCCACAGTTCGATCGGAGCGCAAGCGGTGGCATCCGGACGCTGCGCGGAAATTAGAACTTGATCGACAAAGGAATATTTGTAAAGCCATGCAGCGGAGTTGAGAAACCGCATCCATGTCACCGGCGTATCAGTGAGGTGTTGCGTTGTCTCCCGACTAAGCGTGGAGATGCGTTCCAGTTTAGAAGGCATATCCGTTCACCTCATCTTTCCGGCGCGTGACGGTGCTTCTTGTTCTCAGGGCGCGGTTTGATTGGGATGGCAACTATCTCTC
>JAEEGL012790933.1_pt1 | contig 11360 bp, 2 predicted proteins | sample 9134231 | NCBI WGS metagenome assembly JAEEGL01 (sample SAMN16246548, study PRJNA631951) | gut metagenome | biome: gut microbiome; feature: rumen; material: fiber-attached | host: Bos | place: Iran: Karaj | collected 2018-10
CAATCCCCAATCCCCAATCCCCAATCCCCATTGAATTTATTATTTTTAAAAACTTATTGAATAATTTATATATTTAACTCACCAAAATTCATAATAATTGAAATAATTTAAATTTTAATATTTATTGATCAGTATCTATTTCATAGCAATAAATAATAGCATATTTCATTTTTTCAAAAAGTATTTCTTTACTATCATATTCAGGTAAATTTAATTTAAAGAAACAAGTCATGCTTTTTGGGAATCCGTTCTTTTCTGAATATACAGCTTTACTTATTATATGCTTATATTTAAATCCATTTTCAGATTTAGGCAATCTACTTCTTCCTGAAACAAATTTTAAGTATTTAATTTTTTCTTTTTGATTTGCAGCTTCAAGCCATTCCCAGAACCATATAATATTATTATCATTTTTATTATATCCTTCATATTCAGTATGTGCTTTAAATTTATCAATATCTAATTTATTTTCACCACAAATCATTTCATCTAATTGCTGCCAGGTAAGAACTTGTAAAATATCATAAGATATTACTGAATAAAAGCCTTTTTTAAGATATTCTAAAGAATTTTGAAATTCTTTTATTCTTATAGATTTACATAATTCTATATATTCTTTTAAATTATCTAATGTTACTTTTATTTTACTTCCATTATATTTTAATTCTATGTCTATATTATTTGAATTTTTTATAACGAAAAATAATTCGCCATAATATTCAAATTCTTCTTGCTTTTTTCTTATATTTTTAATATAATATATATATTCCAATTTATTTATATAATTATAAAAATAATAATCTATGGATTCGTAATCATAAAAACTTATATCATTTCCTAATATACTTTTCCATATTATAGGATGAAAGTTTAAATCTAAAGCTTCTCCTGTTGATATTGAACTAGCCATTAATTTTCCAATGAATTCATAAGCTTCATTATATAAATTTCCATTTGAATTAGGATTTATAATATATTTATCATTTAATAAGTCATAATTATTTCTGTTATTTGGTGTTTTAATGAATAAATCAAGATAATCCGATTGTAATTCTTCACAAATATTAGATATTACTTCATGATAAGGCCCGCCACTATCTGATGCATGCTCATCTTTTAAAGCTACTCTAAATAATCTAGAATTTTTTTCTAAGAAAAATTCTTTAGAATCTTTATCCTTTAATAAATGAAAAATTTGTCCAAATATAGTTTCATCTAAATCAAAATCTTTAATTTTTTTATAACTTTCATTATATTTATCATAAAAAGCTTTTGCTTTAAATCTATCTACTTTTATTGTCTTTAATTCGTGATTATCTCGCCTTATTTCAGAAAGAAATTCGTTAAATTTTTGAAGTCTTATTTTATTAGGCAAATATAAAATGTTATTTGTAATTATTTTTTGTAAAAATTTCTTATATTCTGAGCGGTTATTAATCATGCAATATTTCATTATATTATTTTCTGCTAATATCATTCTTGTTTTCAAATAATTAAATATACTTTCACTTTCTTGCTCATTTACTTTTTCTTTAGGCTCTCCTAAGCCAAATATCATTAAAAAATCATATATATTTTTTTGCCTATTCAAATAGTTCAAAAATTCATTATAATATATATTGGACGTAAGAATTCTATCATCAATTTTTATTTTGTCAATAATATCAACAAAATCTAAATAATTTTTGTGGGTTAAAGCTCTAAATATATTTTCAAATTTCCTAAATTTTTCATCAGATTTATAAAAATCTTTTAATTTATTCTCCATACTTTCTTCTAAATAATTTCTTATTTTTATTTGAAATATATTATTAATCTTATTATCCTTAATTTCTTTAATTAATTCATTCTCATTTATACATAAGACAAAACTTCTATGATTCCCTATAGATATTTTTATTGGAACTAATTTAACATTTTCTGTCTTATCTTTTATTTCAACTTTTATTAATTCTTTTTTTATATTTATATCACTAAAGGAATGTATTTTTTGGCCTAAAGCACCTTTTTTATTATTTCCGCAAGAAAATAAATTTTTGACATAATTACCATTTTTATCTAAATTTCTACCTATTGCTAATAAATGAGTATTACTAATTGCTACTTGGTCAATAATTATTTTTTTTAACTCAGTGATTAAAGTAGGACATTTAATATCTTCATTTTTTTCTTCATTATTATCATCTTCATCATCACTATCTTTGTTTGGTTTAATATAATTACAATCTATTTTCTTTCCCCAAATATATAATTCTCCTTTTGTAGATATTGCTGCACTTCTATTATTTCTTGTGTAAATATATTTAAAATTAATGCCTTGAACATCATCGCATGGTGTTAAGGAAGATATAGTAGTACTATCAATAGTTTTTATACCACATTCAAAATTCTTATTAATTCCCCTTGCATATAATTTTCCATTTCCTTTATAATCTTCCACTAAACATATTAAATATCTATCTCCGTTAACACATTGTAAAAATCTTCTACCTCCTTCAGGTAATTCTATTTTTGCCCAATCTTTTATTATTCCATCAGAATCATTATCAATTTGATGTCTATTATTATCACCCATACCATATAATGCTCCATAACTATCAATAATAAAACTATTTTTATATCCAATTGACATTGATATAATTTTTATATTGTTTAACAATTTTGGAATTTTAATACTGGTTATATCTGAATTTTTTAGGCTTAAAAAATCTGAATCATTATTTCCTATGGCATAAATATTTCCAGATTGTGTTAGAATCATTGAAGTAGTGCAATTTCCTGAGGATAATTCTATTATTTTTTCTTTTTCAAAATTTTCTGCATTGATATTTTTTCCTTCAACTTCTATGAAATTTTTTTTGGATATAGAAGATAATCCAACCCATTTTCCTTGACCACATGAATATATTTTATTATCTAATTCATCCAAAACGAGACAGTAATTTTGTCCATATGCAATATTCCAAGAATATTTTGATAATCCGTTGCATTTTTTCGGCTCATCATAAAATGTAGATAAATTTCCAGAAATTCCTAATGAATTATTATAATTATTACCAAAAGCATATAAATAAGTTTTTATATTATTTATAGGAACTAAATATATTTCATTATTCATTAATTTAATTTTAAAATCTATATTTTTCCTTTTCAATTCATTTATATCAATAATTTCTTGTAAAATATATTTTTCTTCATCACTACAATCTTTAATAAAAATAATTACTTTGTTGTATTCAGTTTTTAATGTTTTATCCACTGAAAATGAAGTAATAGTTTCTTCCCCATTTATATCCTTAATATATTTATAAAATCCATTATTAGATTCTTTGAAGTTCATCTCAAAAATATCTTTATCACTCGATTTATTCGATATATTTCTATTATTAAAGCAATCAATAGAGTCAGATGTTTGCGCTATTAAAGAAAATATTTCTCTAAAATCATTTTCATTATAATATTTTTCTATCGATAAAAGCTTATAATCACAATAAAATATAAATAAACGATTTCTACCTTTAATCCAAGATTTCAAATATTTATCCTCATTTTCTCTGAAAAATAAAATTAAACAAAAATCAAAATAAATAAATATCATTTGAAATATTAAAATTTCTTTTTTTTTTATTTTTTTTTTCATTCTTTCATCGAAATAATCATCTAAATCTATTTTTTGCTCTATATATTTTTTTATAGTATTATCTATATTACTTTCTTCAAAACACTTTTTGAATATTTTTAATTTATCATTGCCATTATTAATTATATATTTATATAAGGATTTGAATGTTTCAAATAAAAATATTTCTGGAAAATTATCATTTATATCTTTTATTTTTCTAATATCTTCTTCATCTGATGATTCGTCATAATATCTATTTCCCCATTTTTTCACTGATTTTAATTTATTTTCCAAAATTATTTTTACTAGTTTTAAATAATTATATATAATAGATTCATCAATATATGAATTATTTATACAATTTTTTAATAAAAATAATAATTTATCATATACCAAATTATTATAATTTTTAAAAAAATTTTGTGATAATTCTTTTTCATTGTGATTTTCTTTTATATCAAAAAGCTCTAAAAAGTATTTATAATTCAAAGAATTTCCAAATTTAATATCAATATAAATATCAAAATATTTTTTAATCCATTCATTATAAAATTGCTTCATATACTTAATCAACTTCTGCTTCAGATTTTTATTGGAAATATTATTTTTTATATTAAAATAATATTCTAGATTTAATAATTCTAAAATAGTAATAATTTCATCATCTATTTCCACATTTTCTTTTTTAGATGAATCTAAACATAGTATTTCAAAAATCAATCTTTTTATTATTTTTATATTTATTAAGCAATAAAAGTCTAGCATATTTGTAACCAATTCTTCATATTTTTTACCGCAATTATAACCATTTTTTTCTTCATTGTTTTCTTCATATGTTTTATAAAATAGATCTTCTAATTGAAATATATTAACAATAGCTGAAGAATTTTCCATCTTGCTATCTAAAGTATTAATATTAATATAATTTCCTCCAATTTCTTTTAAAAAAAAATTTTCAAATTTACTATATACATTTTTTGATATTAGATAAATAGGAATATTTTTTTCTTTAATAAAATCACATAAATCTTTTTCTTCAATATTGATGATATCTTTAGAGATTATTGCTTTTATTTTTTTTTCATCATTGTCTATGATTTTTAAATCGTTCTTTTGTAAACTATTTACAAATAAAATACATTCTTTATAATTATCATCATGATTAAATGAAATATATTCTACATTAATATTTTTATATATATTTTTTATAATTTCTTTTTGCTCTTCATTTTCAATAGGATTTTTTAAAGCTTGGTTATACATTTTAATATTATTACTAGATTTAAGACTTATACCTAACGAATTTTCTATTATACAAAAATTGAATAAATCTGAAATATTTTTCTTTTCTTCATCTTTATATATATTTTTATTATTCGACATATATTCACTTAATATTATATTTAATTTTTCTTTTATAAATTCTAGTGATAAGAATTTAAATTTATTTTCTATATATTTTTTTTTCAAATAATATTCATATATCAAGCCATATATATTTGAAATATCTTCTTTATCTAATTGATTTATTATATGATTTATCATTTCTAAAGCAAAATATATTCCTTTATCATTTAAAGAAGAAAATTGTTTTATTATTATATTAATAATAATTTTTGAATTATTTCTATTAAAATATTTTTGCAAATTATTTTCATTGCATTCTTGTATGGTTATTTTATTTAAATATTCAATCTTATTAATTTTAAAAAATTCTGAATTTAAAGCATCATCAGATAAAACTAATCCATAAAATTCTTTTTCTTCGATTTTATTAGTTTCTGTAAAAAATTTAAATTTATTTTTATCAAAATTAATATCGGAATCATTCAAAAGATATTCTTCAAGTGAATTTTTATTATCTAAGAAACACAATATTTTTCCCGTTTGTAAATTATTTTCATTTTCTGAATTGTATAATGCATTATTTTCAAAAATAATTTCTTGAGTTGTATTAATTATATATCTATTTTGGATAATTCCGATATAATCAAAAAATAATATTGATAAAATATTCATTCCAGATTCTATTGATTGCTCCACTATATCTGCACCATTTTTTTCTTCTAATAATTTATTAAGACAAACAATTGATAATATTTGATAATATTTTTTAATTATTTTTCCATCATTTTTATTTTTATTTAATTTACTATAAAATAATTTGAATAAATGTTCGAATATATTTATATTTTTGTTATAAGTATCTTCTATCAATTTTATATTTGACAATGTCTTGATCTTTTCTTTATCAGATAAATTTAATATTTGATATAATAATTTCATCATTATTAATTTAGTATATATATTTCGATTTTCATTATCTTTAATAATTGAATTATCCGTTAACGATATTTCCAAAATTTTTTCGATAATTTTATTCTCTGATGATAATATTAAATCAAACATTTTATTGAAATTAAATATATTTTTGTAAAATAGCAAAATAAATTCATGGTAATAAGGATTATCGACATTTATTTTCTCAAAATAATATAATATTCTTTTGATCAAAATTTGATATCTTTCTTCGTTTTGCAATTTTACATTTTCTTTTCCCAAGTATAATATTTGAGAAATCAAAATTTCGAATATTTCTTTTTTTCTTTTATATTCATTAAGAAAATCAAAATAAATGATATTATAAGAATATATATCAAGACAATTTAATTTATTATTATCTTTTTCATTTAAATATATTATATTTTCAAAAATTGTTATAATTTCTAAAATAAGGTCAAAATCTCTTTCTTTTATTTTCCATAATAAACATTCTAATAAAACATATTTTGTTATATAAGAAAAATTATTTTTTTTGTTTTTTTCGTATAATATTTTAATTATATCATGAAATTTATTTTTAAGATTCTCCATTAAGATAAAACTAGCACCATATATATTATCAAAAATCATTTTTCCTTCGTGATAATTCATTCTTATTTTTTGATTCATTAAACATAAAAAGAAGGAAAGATTTTTTTCTTTTTTTATCTCCTTTAATAAATTATATATTAATTCAAATTTTTTTAATATAAAATTAGCATTTATATTTTGTATTTCAGAATATTTTATTATTTCTTGTTCTTCAAAATTTTCTAATTCTTTTAATAAACTAAAAATATTATCAATTATAAATGATTTATTTGGCGATATATTATTTTCTTTTTGATTTTTTGATGATAATACTTTATCTATAAAATCCAATTTTTTACTAGTATTTTTTATATATTTATCAACTTCTTTATCGAACTCTTCTGCTATAAAATTATTCCTTTCTAAATCATAAATTTGACTCATTTTTAGACTGGTTATAAATAAGAAATATATATCTTTAAAATTTTCTAAGGATTCTATTTCTTTTTCATTTTTTTCAACACTATTTTTTGTTTTTATGCTGATATTTTCAATTAATTTTTCTAATTTATCATTATATTTATTATATTTTATTCCTATTGTGAATATTTTTTTAATTAAAGATTTTACTTTTTCATAACTTTTTGTTTTTCTTAAATTGTTATTTTTGTGATTTAAATAATATTCTTCAAAAAAATCAATTATATCTTTTATTAATTTATTTATTTTTTTATCTTCATCTTTTTTTTCAATTGTTTCTTCTTTAATATTTTTAATAGGATTTATAAAAACATCAAATTCATCTTCCATAATATTTTTAATATTTTCAATTAAAGCATCACTTTTTTCAATTAATACACTTTTAATTCTATTTTCATCTTTTAATTCTTCCTTATTTAAATCAAAAAATTTCAAGATTTCATTTTGATATATTTTTGCATGATTTAAAATTAATTTATTATTATTATATTTAGATATTAATTCTTGAATTTCATCGTACATATTTAATAAGCATACTATTAAAGATTTTTCTATCAAATCTATCATTTTATTATCTTTGTTTTTTTGATATTTAATGAAATTTTCTTCATCTTTTAAAGGAATTATATCAATTATAATTTCATTCTTTATTTCGCTTTTATTTATATAATTAATATATACTTTTTTTATATTTCTAAAAATAACATCAGTATCATTATAAAAATTGACATTATATTGCTCATTATTATTATATAATACTGAAACTCTAATTAATTTATCTATATTTTTATCTGTAATATAACTTGTTCTAAATATTATATTTCTATTATCTTCATAAGATATTTCATAATTTCCATTAATATTCATTAAAGAAGATATTTTTATTTCATGCACTGAATTCATATCAAGATATTCATATATATTATCATTTATATGATATTTATCTAAAAATAAGAGGATATCTTGGATAGATTCTTTGATGTCATTTTCAATGTATATCTTTTTTGATATTATAGTTTGAATTATAAAATAAAATAATTTGAAATTGAAACTATTATATATAGGAGAATATTCTTTTATAAATTTATTATTTACTGATTTAGTATATAAAATGAAAATATCTTTTATATTTTGATTCAATAATGAAATATATTGCTTTAAATTTTTTAGTTTAATGTCTTCGCTAAAATGCATTGAAAATAATATTTCAAAATATTTATCTATCATATGTTTATATAATGAATATAGCAATATTTCTTTATTTGATTCTTTTAGAATGCTATTAAAAGTATTTATTAAATAAATTTTATCAAATTTAATTATAAGTGAAAGCAAATTATCACTTTTTTGGGTTGATTTTTGTTCTAATAATAATTCGATTAATAAAATTTTTGTCCTATTAATATCTTTTTCAATTTCATTTTCAACATCCTTGACATCAATAATACTACCATTATTAGTATAAGTAATAATATATATTATTTCTTTTAGTATTTTATTAAATGTTCTTATATTTTCTTTATTTTTTATATTTTCAAATATAAATTCCTTTAAATAATCGAAAAAATATTTAATTTTTTTCTCATCGAATATTCCACTATTATGCATAGCGCAAATTATTTGTTTTAAAATAATAAAATAATAATATTTAATATTCAAATCTTCTTCTTTATTTTTTTCCATAATTTTTTTTATCACAAAATTCAATATATATTCCTTAAAATTATAGCTATAAATAAAATTATCTTCAAGCAAATTTTTTTCCGTTTCAAGTGTTAATAAATCGAAATTTCCATAAAGATTTAAATAATTTGAATATTTTTGTAGCAAACATTCATAAATATTATTAGCATAAAAATTATCTATATTATTACTGTAATCAAATGGTAATAAAGTAATTCCTTCATTAATTAAATTATTATTATCTTTTTGAGATATATTAAAAATAAACCCTTCTTTATTATATTTTGTTAAAATAAATCTATTATTATTAAATGATAATTTAATATTTTTACTCTCTATATCATTTACATCTATACTATTATTATTTAATTTAGAAATATATAACTCATATTCATCTTTATTTTTTATTACAAAATATGCAATATATTTTTCAATATTTTTTTCTAATATTAATAAATTATTTATGCTTAGGCAATTATGCATAGCATAAATAAAATTTTTATCTTTAATATGTTCTTTATCTATATAAATATTAAGATTTGAATATTTTTGGAAATCTAATTTTATTTTTTTTTGGATTACAAGTACTTTATAAGAATTTTCTTTCTCACAAATGCAATATAAATATTTATTATCATTTAATAAATTATTACAGGAATAATCTTTAAAATTAATAAATCCTTCTTTTATCAATCCCATAGTACTTTGATTATAAATTATATATTTTAAATACTTTTCTTCATTTAATTTTTCAGATAGATAAAATATATATATAAATTCATTTTTTATAGATATATTAATATCTATTATTTTTTCTTCTTTAATATCTTTTTCTTGAATTAATTCAATTTTTCCATAATCTATAACATTTTTTTCTGATAAATTTAATTTTAGGAAATATAATATATTCGGTGATTCTTCTTTTATTTCCTGTTTTTCATTCATATTTAAATCTATATTTTTATTTTTAGTATTAAAAAACACAAAAAGATTATCTTCATAATGTAAAGTTATATATTCATTAAAATTAGTATTGTTTATATTCTTTATTCTGTCCTTAATTTCTTTTTTATCCCAATATAAGCCTAAATCTATTTTTATTTGATTTTTTAAATTTTTCTTTTTGAATAATTTATCTATATTAAGACTATCCTTTGATATAAATTGATTTAATAATATTTTATCAAGTTCACTTGATTCTAAAATTTGAAGATTTGAACTACAAAATTTAATTAATATAAAAAGTAATTTGACAGATTTAAATTTTTCATTTATAGAAAATAATATTGAACTTAAATTTTTCAAAATATTTTCATTATTTTCAATTCTATCGAATTTATTTATTATTGATTCCAATAAAGTGCATAAGTTGCTTTCTAATAAATTATAGGTGACAAATCCAATATATTTTATATTAACTTTATTTTCGCTTATTAATTTTTCTAATTCCTTTATATCATTTAAAATTTCCTCATTTTCCTTTTCTTTATAACAAGAAAATATTTCATCTATTTTATTAGATATTAAATGTAAATTTCCAATTTGTAATCTTTGCTCTTCCTTTTCTTTTTCATTTAAATCATTCTTAATTAATTTTTTAGGTAAATCTTTAATATAATTACTTAATTTTCTTTGTTTTGTTAAACTTTTTAATTTAGTTTCTTTATCATTCAATATCATATTTTTTATTTTTAAAGAAAATAAAAAATTTTTTGTATTTAAATCTTTATATATTTTATATCTTTTTTCATCATCAACATTATTATTTAATTTACTCAGAATTTCCGGCTCAGCACAATAATAAAAAATATCTTCTTTTAATTTATTTATTTTCTCCTGCTTGAATTCTTTCAAAGGTAATATATTATTTTCAGTATCAATATCTTTTTTATTTTCATATAATTTTTTGGGAAAATTAATCATATCTATAAAATATATTTTATTATCTTTTTCATCGACTTCTTTTAATTGCTCTCTTTCATTTTCATTTTCTTCAGACTCTCTATGCCTTTCATGATTTCTATCCCTTCCTCTATATCTTTCATTAAATTCATGCCCATGCATTATAAATCGATGCATATGAGGGTCTCCTCTCATAGCCATCATCAATTCTCTATTAGGCCTTCCTACCCAATTGTTTAAAAAATTTGGAAATTCTTCTTCATCTTCTTCCATTTTTCTTAAATTTATAATAAATAGTAATAATCTTCATATTTAATTAAATAAATTAAGAAAATTAAAAATTAAAGAGATTATTTATTTTTTTCACGAATAATTTTAATTTATAAAATAATTATATATTATAAAAAAATGTCTAATCTTAAAAATAAAACTTTGCCAATAAATTGTACTGGAGCAGATATAAATAGAGAAGAATGCATAGATAATGATGTTGTTAAACAATTTAAGATAATAGTTGTTATTGTATTTATAATTCTTTTATTCTTTTTAGGATTTTTTGTTTATAATTTAATTAAATGTTATTTACCTAAATGGAGAAAAAATAAATTTGTTGATGAAACAAGGCCGGTTGAAATCAAACATACTCAAAATGATATTAATAATTGAAAAATATAAAGTATTATTTATTTAATTTATTCACTTTTGAGAAAGAAATTTTTATTATTATTTTAATTATTTTTAAAATTCAACTTAAATTAAATATATATTTATATATTTTTGATTTTTCTAAAATGAATAATAGGGGATTGGGGATTGGGGA
>JAEEGL012831027.1_pt1 | contig 11360 bp, 7 predicted proteins | sample 9134231 | NCBI WGS metagenome assembly JAEEGL01 (sample SAMN16246548, study PRJNA631951) | gut metagenome | biome: gut microbiome; feature: rumen; material: fiber-attached | host: Bos | place: Iran: Karaj | collected 2018-10
CCCAATCCCCAATCCCCAATCCCCAATCCCCAATCCCCAATCCCCAACAAATAATAATTAATTAATTTATTATTTATTATAATTAATAATACTTAAATTTTAAATAACATTTTTATTAAAATAAATAATATTATTTATAAATTAATTATTGTAAATAAATTAATAAATCATTAATTAATTTTAATGATTGTTTTTCATTATTTTTACTTTTACTTCTTATTTTTAAATATAAAAAAAATCCATCATTAATAAGTACTTTATCAATAATAATTATAATTGAAATATTAGCTTTATTTAATCTTAATTGATTTCCTTTAACATTACAATAAGCAGAATTATTTTTAGAATATTCTTTTATTTTATTTATTATATCAATTATTTGTAAATCAAAAATACATGATAAATTAATTGGTTCATTTCTTTCTATTTCATCTTTTATTGAAAATTTATCTTTACTCGATAATGAAAAAATACTAGTGCTTCCTGAAGTTTTATTTAAATTTTGAATACTTGAATCATTTAACATTATTAAATTTTTATCATTTCTTGATTTTTTTTTCATTGATTTTGAAGGTTTTTTTTGTTTTTTTGAATTGTTGTCATCAGGACTAAAAGCTGAAATTTTATTTATAGTTCTAATATTATTATTAAATCCAACTTTTCCTTTATTTTTTAAATTTCCACTTCCTGTTGTATTTTTTCTTAAAGTTGTTTTTTCATTATTATTTTTTTCTTCTTCGAATGAATCTTCATCTTCACTAATTCCTTCCATTTTAGAAATATTCGATTTTAGAGAATTTAATTTACTATAATTTTTTCTATTAAATGTTGTATTACTTAGCATCGATGAATTAGGAGATAAAATTCTTCTTGAAGAGAATTCAAGAGAATTTCTTGAAGAAGAAAGTAAAGAATTATTTAAATTTAAACTTTGATTTAAATTAGATGAAGGTGAAAATAATCTTTGATGTAAATTTTGTTTTTCATCTCTTTTAATTGAAAATTTTAAATTATTGACAAAATCACTTAAATGATATTGTTTTATGAAGTTTTCATTTAAAATTAAATCATCTTCTTCATTAAGATATTGGCTGAATGTATATGAATTAAAAGTATATAATTTTTTACGAAAAAGTCCAATGTGTTTAATTTTAACATCTTCTAATAAATCTTTATATTTTTGTATAGAAAAAATGTTTTTTTCAATATCATGATTTATTATTGTTTTTTTAGGAGATGAAATTATTGTTTTTTGATTTAAAAGATATTTTGAAAATATTGTTGATGAAATTAATCTTTCAGCGAGTAATTTAACAATGTTTTGATTTGGATTGTTTGTTGTATTTTCTAATTTTTTATAAAAATCATTAAAATTTTTTTCATTTTTTTCTATGTCTTCTAATAAAGATTCTTTTGTTTTTGAATCAACAGGTTCATTAAAAGAAACAAATAAAGATTTTTGTTTTGTTTTTTTTAATTTGTTATAAAATGGTTTTTTAAATGAATAAAAAGTTTTATTCATATTATTATTTAATGATTGTCTGTCTGGTTTAGAAGATAAAACAAAAGTTCTATTATGTTCATTATTTATTTCTTTATTTAATTTCATTATATTATTTCGACTTTTTAAAAGATTTGAATTTACTTTATTATTAACAGTTATACTATTTCTTGCTGTGTTTGGTTTATGAATTACACCTTCAGATTTAAATAATCTTCTATGTTGATCATTTAACATTCTTGTTCTTTGAGAATAATTTTCCATTCTATTTTTTCGATCTAATTTTATATTATTATTATTATTATTATTATTAGAAAAGCTCATGCTATTTAAAGTTCTTCTTACATTAGATGATTTTATATTATTAATGCTATTATTTTTATTGTTATTAGTTGATAAATTAACTGAATTATTATCAATTTTTTTAGGTTTAAATAATTTATTTGTTTGTTTTAAATCTACCCATTTTCTATATTCTTTGAATTTATCGTCATTAACTTTTTCTGGTTTTATCCAATTATCTAAATTTTTAATAAAATTCAAATAGTCACTACTAAATAAATCACTATTTGAATTTTTCCCTTCTTTAATAAATTGTTTTAATATTAAATAATAAATTGTAGTTTTATCATCATATAAAGAATTTTCAACAGAATATTTAACATCTTCTATTTTATAATCATAATTTTTCACAACATTTAAAATATTATCATCAATAGGAATTTTATGAACATCCAAAATTATTCCAGGTCTTAATCGTGGATTAATAATATTAAACCAGGGATGTTTTTTAATTTGTTCAAAACCGATTCTTTCTTGGGGATTAACTTTAAGTATTTTTTCTAATAAATCTTTAACAGCATCAGATAAATAACTAGGATATTCATAATTGTGTTTAATAATACATTCATAAATAAGATATTCTTTACTTTCAGCACAAGGTAAATTCCCAACTAACATAGTATATAATATAATCCCACAAGACCATATATCACTATATATACCACTATATTCATCTCCTCTTAGCATTTCGGGGGGTGCATATGAGGGGGTCCCACATGGAGTAGTTAAAAATTGATAATAGCTGCTTGTTTTAGTTGATAAACCAAAATCGGATATTTTTATTCTTTTTTTGTTAGTTAATAATAAATTTTCTGGTTTCAAATCTCTATGTGTTATGTTATTTAAATGAAGATACTCTACACCATTTATTATTTGTTGAAAAAAACGACATGCTTCTTTTTCAGTTAAATGTTTTCTTTTTACGATATAATCAAATAATTCTTTTCCTTCACAATATTCCATTACAATATATAATTTATTTTCACTTTCCATTATTTCATATAATTGAATAATATTTTTATGTCGAAGTTCTTTTAAAATTTTTATTTCTTTTTTTATACGTTGCATATCATTTAAAAAGGAACTATCATTTTGAATATTTTGATTTTGAGCATCTGCTTCGAGAACTTGTTTATCAAGAATTTTTATTGCAACTTTTTCTCCTGTAAAAATATGAGTTGCAAGTTTTACTTTTGCAAAAGCTCCTTCACCTATTGTTTCTCCTAAAATGTAATTACCTTTTTTAATTTTTTGTTTTTTTTGAACAATTATTTTTTGAGTGCTCATTTTGTTTAAATTATATTATTTATATATATTTTATTTGTTTAATGTAATTATTAATATTAAATTTAAAAATATTTTTGTTAAATGAAAATATTTTATTTTTTTACTTTTTTTATTTTTATTGAATTTTCTTTACAATTAAAATGGTCGCCAAATGAATTATCAAAAAGAGTAAAATCATGGAATTATTTAAATGATCCTGAAGAGTTAATTTCAGATAAAAAACTCGGACCTAAAATTCATACAACTTATTTAAAAACTAATCATGTTTATGATAAAACTGATGTTAATCTTTTTTTTATTTCAGATGTTATTGAAAAATATGCATATAAAAAAAAATTATTTGTTGAAGATTTATATAAAGAAATGGAAAATAATAAAGAAATTAATATTAATGATAAAAAAAAACATCATTTGTTTTTAGTTATTATTAGAAAAACTAAAGATTGTTTAATTTTTGGAAGTTCAGAAGAATTAAATAAATTATTACCTAAAAGTGATGTTACGAGAATTGAAATGGAAATAAAAAAATATATGACTGAAAATAAAAATTTATATGCTCAAACAGTTTATTTAGTATTTGATAAATTAAATTTTTTATGGAAAAGATTTAATATTAATAAAGCTTATAAAAAACCAAGCTCAAAAAACAAAGAAAATAGTGCAATAAAAGATCTTATTTATTGTATTCCAAGTGTTTTTATAGTAGGGTTTATTATATTTTTTATGTGTTGTAAAAAAAGAGAAAAAATCGATTAATTTTTTTAATTTAAATATTAATATTTTAATAAATTAATAAATTAATTATTATTTTCATTATTATTATTTTGTAAAATAAATATTTAATTATTGATTAAAAATGCAAGAAATTCAACAAAAAATTGATTTAGAAATATCAAAAATAAAAACTGATTTTTCTAATGAAAATATTCTAATTCAAAGTCAAAAAATAAAATATTCAAATAATATTGATTATCAAATTGATATTTCATTTCCAAATAATAAAAATGATGAAGATTATGATTTTACTTTAGAAATAAATGTTAATGAAGAAAAAATAAGATTATATTCAAAAACAATTCCTTCTTTAAGTGATGGAAGAGATATTCTTTTCTTTCTAAATAATATTAACAATTCTAATAACAATAGCAATGAAAATTATTTAATAACTTCAAAAACATTTTTTTCAGAATTTAAAATAACTCCCATAATTTTATCAATAAAAAAATTAATATCTTCTTTAAATAAAATAGACACCCGTTTTGCAAAATTTTATTTAGATGAACAATATGATCTAAACTTAATAAATTCTTTAAATTATATAAAAAAATATAAACTTCGTAAAATCGAAGTAATTAATAATCGTAAAATAGAAGTTCCAATTTTATTAACAATAAGTGATGAATATTTTTGTATTTATGAACCTATTTATAAAAACAAAACGAAATTATTATTAATATTTTATTCATCTTTACGTACATTAATTAGTTTTAAAAAAAGTTTGTATGGTAATATTATTACTTTATTTTGGATTACTAATACTAAAAATATTAATCATGAAATTAAATTAACTTCTATAAATGATAGTGTAAGTAATAAAATAGTTGATGATTTGATAGAAAAAATAAAAAAAATCGGATTTAAAATGGATATTACAAAACATAAAGAAGGAAAATTACCTGAAATTAATATTAATAAAACTCTAAAAGAAATTTTACAATTTGAAACTCAAATGAAATTAAGTGAAAATATTTTAATATTCAATAAATTATTAAGTAATTATGAAAAAGCTGTAGAATATTTTTCTGCTATTAATGATAAAAGATATGAAATGTATACTGAAAAAATAAAACAATTATTATCAAATGAAAAATATTCAAAATTTATTGATACTTAATTTTTAAAAAAAATATTTTATTTATATTTAAATAATTTTTAATTTTATTATTATTATTATTATTATTAATTAAAATGGGAAATTCATTTGAATGTCAAAAAAACGAATCTGAAGAAGAAATTATAGAAAGAATTTTTAAAAATATTCCAATTCATAATATTCCAACTAAAACATTATATTCTCAATATGAAAAATTTTTAATTTTTACTCCTGATGAAAAAGAAAATCAAACAATATCATTAAATTATTTTGAATATTCTTATTATTTAATACCAATAATTGATATAAAAAAAAATATTTATAGAATTATTCATTTAGATTATTTTGATTCTTTACGTAGAATGGAAAATAAAGAATCAATAATAGGAACAATATTAATTTATTTATCAAATGGTAATAAAGAAGAAAAAGTTTCTTGTTTATGTGAATTATATAATAAATGTTTTAATATTAATAATAAAAAAATTTTTGTTAATTATATTGAAGATGTTATTAATGCGAATACAAATATTTGCTTAGATTCTTTTAATCATAGTATTAGTTCAGAAGGTAATGTGAAATTAAATGAAATTTATAATAATTCTAGAAAAAAAAAATTAAATGAAATGATTTGTAAAAATTATGATTTTGTTTTTAATAAATATTATGATAATAAAACACCTAATGATAATGATTTTAAAAATAAAAAACAAAATGAAATGATTTGTAAAGAAATTTTTGAATTAATTTATGGATATTTAGATGGAGTTTATATTAGAAATTGGTTGGCTGAAGAATATATTAAAGATAATCCAGTTATAGATTCTCCTTGTTGTAATTAAATTAAATTGAAATTATTATTAAAATGATAAAAACATTAATAAGAAAAAAATAAATATTTTATAGGTTATTTTTATTTAAATTATTTAAATTAAAAAAAAAATTTTTTTACTTTATTATTTAATATAATATTTAATTAAATGATAGTTCATAAAAAAGAATATGAAAATTTAATTATAATATGAATAATTTATTATTCATAAAAAAATAATAAAATATTTTTAATAATATTCTTTTTTTAAGATAATATAAATGAAAATATAAACTAAAAATAAATAAAATTTTATTTTATATAAATTTTATTTTATTTGAAATAATAAATAATTATTTTAAATTAAATAAAATAATAAATATGTTAAATACAACAAATGAAGATTTAAAATCTGCTTTAAAAACTTCATTAGAAGAACGTGGAGTATTAAATTCAATAAAAGCTTTAATGAGAAAATCAATTTTTGATGCAATAGATATTGATAATTATGCAAAACCAAAAATTCCAGAAGAAAATTTAATAATTAATGAAATGATAAAAGAATATTTAAAATATAATAATTATAATTATTCTAATCAAGTTTTTCAATCTGAAACTGGACAACCAGAAAATCCATTTGATAGAGATTATATTGAAAAAGAATTAAATATTAATACAGATAAAACTCAAAATGAAAAACCATTATTATATTTTCTTTTAAAAGGATTAAAAGAGGAAACATATGAACCTATTAATAAAAATAATAATAATAATAATGAAATTAAAAATACAAATAGTGATAATTTTAATATTAATAAAAATATGAATCAACCAGAACAAATAATAATTAATAATTAAATATAATAACAATAAATAAATATTTATATTTTATATAATAATAATGTTTAAAATATTAAATATCAATAATATTTATATTTTCCTGAATTATTATAAATATGTTATTAAAATATTATAATTTATAAAATATTTTTTTTATTCATAAATATATATACCAATAAATTATTATTTTAACAAATATGATTTTTAATAAAGATAAAATATATATATATAAATATATAATTAATATATATAGCAATATAATATGTAAATTTTTAATTTTAATTAGCTTATATCAAAAGTTTAATAAAAAATTTGATAAATTTTATCTCTTAAAAATAAATTATTTTTTTCGAAAGCATCAAAACTATTAAAACTATTGAAACTATTAAAACTTGCAAAACTACAGTAACTTGATTTACTTTGGCCTCTACTTATATTATTTTTAATATTATTATTAAATATATTATTATTATTATTATTTAATTTACTTAAACCTTTTTCTAAAAAACTTAAATTTTCATTATAATCTAAATTATTATTACTGTTTAAACTATTCATTTTATTATAATTTGATGCAAAAAAATTATTTGAAATATTATTATTTAAAATATTATTATTATTTGAATTATTTAAATCATTATTATTATTATTTTTCTTTAAATTATTTAATCCTATATCTAAGAAACCATATGGAATATCTTTATTATCTAAATCATTTTCTAAAATAATATTATTTTCTTCATTTTGACAACTTTTACTAGGTCGAGTGCAAAATAAAAATTTCATATTTGAATTAGTATAATTATTATTAACATCATAATTTTTTATTAATCCAGGATTTAAAAAGTTTTCTAATTTAAACTCTAAATTTTCTAATCCACCATTAATATTATCATTAGAATTTTGAAAGTTAATATTATTATTTATATTATTATTTATATTATTATTTATATTATTATTTATGTTATTATTTATATTATTAATACATTTATTATTATCTTCAATATCTTTTTGAATTTGTTGAAAATCTTTTGTATTTATAAAATCATTAAAGAAAATATTACCATTAAAGTCGAGAGAATTTTTATTTTTATAATTTTCTCTTTGAATAAAAAATATGTTATTATTATCTTTATTTAAATTATCATTTTGAAATGTATTATTTGAATTAGGTTTTTGTGGAGATATTTGATTAAAAAATTTATTTATTCGTTTAAATTCAAAATTATTTTGAGGATTTATAAATGAGTAATAATTTGTATTATTATTAATTATAACATTATTATTTATTAAAGAAGGAAATTGACTTATATTATTATTGTTATGATTAAAATTAATAGCTTTATTATTATTATTATTATTATTATTTAAATTATTTCCTTTTAATTCATTTTTATTATTATTTTCATTTTTTTTTCTTCGTAATTTTTTATTTTTTTTATTAATTAAACTTTGTCTTAAATCATTATCATATTTATATAATAAATTTTCTAATTCAACATTACTCATTGGATTTCTTTTCAAAAAAATATTTTTTGATTCTTCTATTGCTAAAGGTAAAAATTTTTTTAAAGTATCTAATTTAATTTTATATTGAAAATTTTTTTCATTTTTTTTTAATTTTTCACTAGCTATTTTTCTTAATTGAGAATAAAATCTATTTTTAATAGCATTTTCAGTTCTCCCTTTAAAAATTGGTATAATTTTTTTCCAACTTCCATCATATTTTTGATAAAAAACCAAAATTAAATAATCTTCTTCATCTGTCCAATAACCTTTTTTTAAATTAGGATTCAAACAATTATTCCAATGTTCTCTACATTGTTTTCCTGTTCGACCTTTAATTACTTCTGCACATTTTGTCCATTTCATTGGTCCGTTTTTATTTACCCATTCAATTAATAAAGCATCTTCTTTTGGAGTCCAAGGACCTTTTATTATATCTTGCTTTAAAAATGAATTCCAACGTAAACAACATTCTTTTGCTGAATGACCTGGAAGATAATTACATATAATACTCCAATTTTTATGAGGTATATCTCTTATTAATTTTTTTAATAATTCATCTTCTTTTTCTGTCCAAATTTCACCTTTTTTATTGTTTTTTTTTTCATTTAATTGTTCTTTGTCACTTTGAGATGAATCATCAATGTTTCTACTGGCAATTGTTGATAATGAATTTAGATTTACAAAAGATTTTAATTTTTTAATATTATCTTCACTCATTTTTTATAAAAATAAATATGACGTTTTATATTTTAATTTTATATAAATTTAGTAAATTTTTAATATTAATTAAAAATTTATAATATAATTTTATTACAACTTTAAAAATTTTTTTTTATAAATTATAATATAAATGAAACAAATTTGGAACAATTTTTTAATAAACATTTTTAAATAAATTATTATGCTCATAATTATTTAAAATTATAATTTTAATTATATTAAAAATAAATATAAATTATTTGAATGAGTTTTTTAGAAAATTAAATAAAAAATTAAAAACAATTTTTTATTTATTTTTATTTTTTATATTTAAAGTTAAAAAATAAAATAAATTTAAAAATTTATTTTTTATTTTATATCTATCTATTTATATTTATTTATATATATTATATATTATAATATACTATATAATAAAAGATATATGTTTATAATATTTTACTTTCATATAAAATTTATATAGTTTTAAATTTATATTATTTTATTTAATAAAATTGTGTTATCAACCAAAGGAGTTCCATGTTCAAATTTAAATTTTTTTTCTTTTTCATTTTTCTTTTTTTTTTCTTTTTCAATATTTTCATTAAATCCTAATAAATTAGGTAAATTAAGTAAATTAACATCAAAATCATTTAAATTTGGTTTAACTTCAATTTTTTTAACTTTCTTTGATAAACAATCATTACATTTAATATTATTTGTTGCAATTTGTTTATTTTCTTTTTTAACCTCTTTTTTTTCTTTTTTAGGTTTCATACCATTTATAAAATTATCCATTAATTTTTTCATAAATTTTTCATTAATCATATTTAACACTTTTAAACTTTCTTGATCATCACTTTTTTGAATAATTTCTAATAAATTCTCAAAATTAATTCCATTACTATAAGTTAAATTATGATTATGAAAAATTTTTAAAATCATATCCCCACATTCAGACATTATTTCTTCTACCATTTTAACACCCATCTGTTGTTGTTCATTTTCTTTTTCATCTATAATATCAAATCCCATATCATCATCATAGTAATTACTTTCTAATTTTTCATTATATTTTTCTGAATATTTTTTATCAATTATTCTAGATGTATTTTTTATGGGATTCCAAATAAAAATCGAAACATCTTCTAAACCTGTAAATGCAAAACTATATGAATTTGGAATTGGTTTAATTAAATTAATACATTTTTGATGAACAGGAATTTTTTTTTTGAGTTTTGCTGAAACTGTATCATATATATAAATATTATAATCTTCACTACCTGTTATAATATATTTTTCTTTTATAAAGAAATTTGAATCTATATTATAACCTATACATCGATGTCCTTTATATTCGTTTATTATTTTTTTTTCTATATTTTCTGGACTATCATTTGAATTTGGTAAATTTCTTAGATCCCATAAACGTAAAATTGAATCACGTCCACTTGATAATAAATAATTTTCACTTTCATTAAATTTAACTGAATTTAATTTTGAATTGTGTGCATAAAATTCTTGACTTATTCCTATACTTTCATTTTCATCTTTACCTTTTATTCTTCTATCAAATAATTTCACTTCACCATTACGTAATCCTGCTAAGAAAATATTATTATTCATTTTCATAAATTCTAAACTATTTACTGTACTTAAACTATGTGGTTTTTTATTTAAATTTTTTATAACATTTAAAACAATATTTGAATTTAAATCCCATAATTTTATAACAGAACTTACACAACCTGAAATAAAATATTTATTATCATAACTTACTGATAAACATCTAATCCAGTCATTATGTTCTATAAAAGTATGAAAACTTTTATAATTTTTCCATAATTTTATTGTTTTATCTAAAGAACAGCTTAAAAAATATTCATTTGTATTATGAAAATATTCTATACCTGTCACAATTTCATTATGTTCTGTTAAAGTATGTTTTAATATTTTATTTTTTAAATCCCATATTTCTATATTATGATTATTATTTCCAGTTGCCATTTCTGTTCCGAAATCATTAAAATTTATAGTAAAAATGCATCCATCTTTATTTATTGAAGAATATGATAAATTTTGTTGATTATTTAAAACTATCCATTCTAAACTTAAATTGTTAATTAAATAATTATCAAATAAATTAATTGCTTGATTATATGTAAAATATTTGTATGTGTTTTTAGGCGAAGAAAATAATATTAAATTTCGAAAATTATAAAATTTTGGTTCTTTGTTCATAACTAATTCGTTTTTTATTTTTATTATTTCAAATTGATTTGTAAGGTATGAATTGTAAAAATGATTAAATATATGAGGACAATATGTATTTTTAACATAATTATTTGATCCTGTTCTAGATAATATAGATTTTTCCATTTTTTGTTTGATTATAAAATATGAATTTAATTTTATTTTTATTAATATTTTTGTAATTTTATATATTTTTTCAAATAATTATTAATTTTATGAAATTAATTTATTAATTTATATAAATTAAA
>JAEEGL013461785.1_pt1 | contig 11360 bp, 7 predicted proteins | sample 9134231 | NCBI WGS metagenome assembly JAEEGL01 (sample SAMN16246548, study PRJNA631951) | gut metagenome | biome: gut microbiome; feature: rumen; material: fiber-attached | host: Bos | place: Iran: Karaj | collected 2018-10
CCTACGCTTGTGATTGCACATAACAAGACTCTTGCCGGGCAGCTATATGGAGAGTTCAAGGAATTTTTTCCCGAGAATGCAGTTGAATATTTCGTGTCCTACTATGATTATTACCAGCCTGAGGCATATGTACCTCAGACTGATACATACATTGCCAAGGACTCTGCGATTAACGATGAGATAGATAAACTTCGTCTTTCCGCAACGGCATCGCTTGCTGAGAGGAAGGATGTTATTGTTGTTGCCAGCGTTTCATGCATCTATGGTCTTGGAAGTCCTGAAGAATTCAAGGGGATGTCCATATCGCTCAGACCCGGTATGCAGAAGGACAGAGATGATCTGATAAAAGACCTGGTGGCTATTCAGTACAACAGAAACGACCTTGATCTTGATCGCTGTAACTTCAGAGTCCGTGGAGATACAGTGGAGATTTTCCCGGCCAATGCCGATGATTATCTGATCAGAGTCGAGTTTTTTGGCGATGAGATAGACAGGATCACAGAAGTTGAGCCGGTTACAGGCAAGGTCAGAAGTGAGCTTACTCATGTTATGATATACCCTGCTTCCCACTATGTTGTTCCGCAGGAGAAGATCAACATGGCCTGTGACAACATAGAAAAAGAGCTTGAGGAGCAGATAAAATTCTTCAAGGGAGAAGATAGACTGATCGAAGCTCAGAGAATATCAGAGCGCACAAACTTTGATGTGGAGATGATGCGTGAAACAGGATTCTGTTCAGGCATTGAGAACTATTCCAGGCATCTTAACTTTGCGGCTCCGGGAGAGCCTCCGCTTACGCTTTTAGACTTCTTCGACAGGGACTTTCTTATAATCGTTGATGAGTCACATATGACAATACCGCAGATTGGTGCTATGTACCACGGCGACCGCTCGAGAAAGCTTACCCTGGTGGACTATGGCTTCAGACTACCTTCAGCACTTGACAACAGACCTTTGAACTTTGAGGAGTTTGAGGAGCATATTGATCAGATGATGTTCTGTTCTGCAACTCCCGGCAAATATGAGGAAGAACATGAGCTTCTCAGGACAGAGCAGGTGATCAGGCCTACAGGTCTTTTGGATCCTGAAATATCGGTAAGGCCTGTTGAAGGACAGATTGATGATCTTATTGGCGAGATCAGAACAGAGATTGACAAGAAGAACAAGGTGCTCATCACAACTCTGACCAAGAGAATGGCTGAGGATCTGACTGAATACCTGGCGGAATCGGGCATCAGAGTCAAGTATCTTCATTCGGATATTGACACTTTGGAAAGAGCTGAGATAATCAGGGATATGCGACTTGATGTTTTTGACGTTCTCGTCGGTATCAATCTTTTGAGAGAGGGTCTTGATATACCTGAAATTTCGCTTGTTGCTATCATTGATGCTGACAAAGAGGGCTTTTTACGTTCGGAGACTTCTCTTATTCAGACCATTGGTCGTGCGGCCCGAAACAGCGAAGGAAGAGTCATTATGTATGCAGACAATATGACAGATTCTATGAAAAAGGCCATTGAGGAGACCAGGAGACGTCGAAGCATACAGGAAAAATACAATGAGGAAAACGGAATTACTCCTCAGACCATAAAGAAGGCTGTAAGAGATCTTATTGCAGTTACCAAGCAGATTGCCAAGGAAGAAGTGCAGTTTGAGAAGGATCCTGAATCCATGGATCAGGATGAGCTCGAGAAACTCATTGGTCAGGTTCAGAAGAAGATGAAGAGAGCAGCTACTGAGCTAGACTTTGAGACTGCTGCTATGCTCAGAGACAAGATGGTTGAGCTCAAAAAAGTACTCAACGACATGACTGAGGGTAAGTAAGTGCCTGCAACCTTAGCAGGAGCTTGTATTAGGAGAGAAGAATTAATGGCTGATAACAGACAGATGACCAAGAAAAATACCACGACAAAGAGAATATTGCCTTCAGATATTCACGACTATATCCGTGTTCGTGGTGCTAATGAACATAACCTAAAAAACGTAAGTGTAAAGATACCGAGGGAGACACTGACCGTATTTACTGGGCTTTCGGGCTCCGGAAAATCTTCACTTGCATTCGATACTATTTTTGCAGAGGGACAGAGAAGGTATATGGAATCGCTCTCTTCCTATGCGAGAATGTTTTTGGGACAGATGGACAAGCCCAACGTTGAAAGAATTGAAGGACTTTCTCCGACTATTTCCATAGATCAGAAGTCCACCAACAAGAACCCAAGATCTACTGTTGGAACAGTGACGGAAGTTTATGACCATTTCCGACTTCTCTATGCAAGGATTGGTATTCCACACTGCCCAAATTGTGGGCGTGAGATCAGAAGACAGACTGTGGATGAGATGTGCGACCAGATAATGGCACTCGGAGATGGCACTAAGCTTCAGATCCTTGCTCCTGTCGTAAGGGGCAAAAAGGGTGAACATGCCAAGACTTTGGACAGGGCAAAAAGATCAGGCTACGTGAGAGCCAGAATTGACGGAAGCCAGTATGATCTTTCTGAAGAAATAAAGCTTGATAAGAATATCAAACACTCTATTGAGATCATTGTGGACAGAATTGTTGTCCATGACGACAATGAGAATTTAAGAAGACGTCTTACAGACTCGGTTGAGAGTGCTCTGGCACTGGCTGACGGCCTCCTTTTGGTTGATGTTGTAGATGGCAAGGAACTTAGTTTCAGCCAGAACTTTGCCTGCCCTGACTGCGGCGTCAGTGTGCCTGAAATTGAGCCCAGGAGTTTCTCTTTCAACAACCCGTTTGGAGCCTGTCCTGACTGTTTTGGACTTGGCTACAAGATGGAGTTTGATGAGGACCTGATGATCCCTGACAAATCTTTATCCTTAAATCAGGGCTGTATTGTCGTAATGGGCTGGCAGTCCAGCAATAAAGAGGGCAGTTTTAGTAATGCTACGTTAAAAGCCCTTGCTAAGGCCTACAAGTTCAGCATGGATACCCCTTACCAGGATCTGCCGGAAAATGTAAGACATATGCTGATCTATGGAGCTGACAAGACTGTCAATGTTCACTACGAGGGCAGCAGAGGTGTCGGTGATTATCCTATACTGTTTGACGGACTTATCAAAAACGTGGAACAGAGATATAAAGAGACATTCTCTGAAACAGCCAAGGCTGAATATGAGGAGTATATGAGGATCACTCCGTGTCAGCTTTGCGGAGGTCAGAGACTTAAGAAGGAGTCACTGGCAGTAACCATAGACGACAAGAATATCTTTGAGATTACTTCCATGTCTATCGGGGAACTCCATGACTATCTGGAGAATCTCACTCTTTCTGAACAGCAGCAGATAATAGGAGCGCAGGTGCTGAAAGAAATCAGGGCGAGAGTAGGATTTTTGATTGATGTTGGTCTTGATTATCTGTCATTGTCGAGGGCAACAGGAACCCTGTCCGGAGGCGAGGCGCAGAGAATAAGACTGGCTACCCAGATTGGCTCAGGACTTTGCGGAGTATGCTATATCCTTGATGAGCCTAGTATCGGACTTCATCAGAGAGACAATGACAAGCTCCTGAATACACTTAAAAACCTGAGAGACCTTGGAAATACCCTTATTGTGGTTGAACACGATGAGGATACCATGAGAGAGGCTGACTATATTGTGGATGTTGGCCCGGGGGCAGGATCCCACGGAGGCAAGATCGTTGCCTGCGGAACTGCCGAAGAGATCATGCAGGTCAAGGAGTCAATAACCGGACAGTATCTGTCAGGAAAACTTAAGATTGAAGTTCCCAAGGAGCGCAGGAAGCCTACCGGTTTTTTGAAAGTGATAGGAGCTTGTGAGAACAATCTGAAGAACATAGATGTGGAAATACCTGTGGGAGTTATGACTATAGTAACAGGCGTGTCGGGATCAGGTAAGAGCTCTCTTGTAAATGAGATACTCTACAAGCGCCTTGCCAAAGAACTCAACAGAGCAAGGTGCATACCGGGCAAGCACACTGCTATTGAGGGCCTTGAGCAGGTGGACAAGGTAATTGCCATCGATCAGTCACCGATCGGAAGAACTCCCAGGTCAAACCCTGCTACCTATACAGGCGTTTTTGATATGATAAGAGATCTTTTTGCCGGAACACCCGATGCGAAGGCGAGAGGATACAAGAAGGGAAGATTCTCGTTCAACGTAAAAGGCGGAAGATGCGAAGCCTGCAGCGGAGATGGTATCATCAAGATCGAGATGCACTTTTTGCCCGATGTTTATGTTCCATGTGAGGTATGCGGAGGAAAGCGCTACAACCATGAGACTCTTGAGGTTAAATATAAAGGTAAGAGCATCTTTGACGTTCTGGATATGACTGTTGAAGAGGCACTTAAGTTCTTTGAAAATGTCAAGACTATCCAGCGCAAGATCCAGACTCTTTATGATGTGGGACTTGGATATATAAAGCTGGGTCAGCCCAGTACTGAACTTTCCGGTGGTGAAGCCCAGAGAATCAAGCTTGCAACAGAGCTTAGTAAAGTCGGAACCGGCAAGACAGTATATATTCTCGATGAGCCCACGACGGGACTTCATTTTGCGGATGTTCAAAAGCTTGTCAAGATCATGCATAAGCTCGTGGACCAGGGAAATACTGTGGTTGTCATCGAGCATAATCTGGACGTCATTAAGACCGGTGACTATATAATCGACATGGGACCTGAGGGAGGTTCGAAAGGCGGTACTGTAGTGGTTGCCGGAACACCGGAAGAGGTGGCCAAATGTAAAAAGTCATACACCGGTGCTTATATCAAAAAAATGCTAAAGTAATAGCAGTTTATTGCCGATAAATATACAGGATAAGAATGCTTATTTTCCTCTTATCGGATTTGCGACTCTTTTCAAGGCATTTGATTTGGTTTATAATGGCAATAACTGTGAGTATCTTTTGATATCACTTTAACTTATGATTTTATATGTGCTTTTTGAAAGGGGTACTTAAGTAATATGCAGTATGCAGATATTGGAATTGATTTAGGAACAGCCTCTGTTCTTGTTTACATCAGAGGTAAGGGAGTAGTACTTAAAGAGCCTTCAGTTGTGGCTTATGACAGAGATACTGAGGAAATTAAGGCTATTGGAGAGGATGCGCGTTTGATGCTTGGTCGTACACCCGGCAACATCGTTGCTGTAAGACCTCTTCGTCAGGGCGTTATCTCAAATTACAAGATAACAGAGCAGATGATGAGATATTTCATCAAGAAGGCTATCGGACGCAGAATTCACAGAAAGCCATTCATCGCTGTATGTGTTCCAAGTGGAGCTACAGAAGTTGAGAAGAAGGCTGTTGAAGATGCTACAAGACTTTGTGGAGCAAGAGATGTCAAAACGATCGAGGAACCTATAGCAGCAGCTATCGGAGCAGGCATTGACATTACAAAGCCTTGCGGAAACATGATCGTAGATATCGGCGGCGGAACTTCCGATATAGCCGTTATTTCACTTGGCGGTACTGTAGTTAGTACATCTGTTAAGGTTGCTGGCGACGATTTCGATGAAGCGATTGTTCGTTATATGAGAAAGAAGCATAACCTTCTCATCGGTGACCGTACTGCAGAAGATATCAAGATAAAGATTGGATCGGCATACCCACGTGCCGAGGATGACTATATGGATGTCAGAGGAAGAAACCTTGTGACAGGTCTTCCAAAGACTGTACGAGTATCATCTGAGGAGACAGAGGAAGCGCTCAGAGAGCCTACATCACAGATTATTGAGGCTATTCACAGCGTGCTCGAGAACACACCACCTGAACTTGCAGCAGATATTGCTGACAGAGGAATTGTCCTTACCGGTGGCGGCGCACTTCTTCGTGGACTTGAAGATCTTATCTATTCCAAGACAGGTATCAACACAATGACAGCTGAGGATCCAATGACAGCAGTTGCTATCGGAACCGGCCGTTATGTGGAATTTATCATGGGCTTCCATGAGGACTAATCAACTGGCGGCAGAAATACGCACCTAGCTGCGCATTTTTATGAGGAATATTGTATGGTTAAAGGTCTTTACACTGCTTACACAGGAATGATCAACGAGCAGCACCGTATGGATGTGCTCACCAACAATCTTGCGAATGCCAATACGAACGGTTATAAAAAAGAAGGCGCGACAGCACAGTCCTTCAGGGATCACCTCGCGCTGAAAATAAAGGATTATACTGATGCCCCAAACACTGCACGTGGATTGGGCATCATTAATCCCGGTGTAAAAATTGGAGAAGGCTATGTCGACTGGAGCGAAGGGCCAATGAAGGAAACTCAGAATACCTTCGATTTCGCTATCGGTGGATATGGCTTTTTTGGTGTTGAATATACAAATAAGGCAGTTAACATCCAGAGGGATGAGGCAAATCAGACTAATATCATGTACACCAGAGACGGAGATTTCACGTTAAATGTTGATGGTGCTTTGGTAACTCAGGACGGTGACTATGTTCTCTCTGAAGATGGCGGCCACATTGAGCTTAATCCAAACCTTCCTGTCACAGTTAATACCCTCGGTGACATAATTCAGGACGGACAGGTTGTAGCAAGGATCGGTGTCTTCGATTTTGAAAAGACCATATATCCGGATGGAAGGATAGCTTACAACAACTTAGAGCACTACGGAGAGAATTTCTTTTACCCTGTTGATGCAGAAGCTGTTGCTGCAGAAGGCTACAGGATAGCCCCGGGATTCCTGGAGCAGTCAAATGTATCAGTAGTTGATGAAATGGTGAACATGATCGCTGTTCAGAGAAACTATGATACCAACCAGAGGATGATCCTGGCTATAGATGATACACTGGATGTCGCTGTCAACCAGCTTGGCAGGCTGTAATTTATGACCTGAGATTTATTTTGATGTAAGAATAATATTATTTAATATTTTTTTAATAAATTTGTATTCAAGTTGTGCCGATAAAGAACCTAGAGGGAGGTACACTCTATGGTTAGAAGTTTATGGTCAGCTGCAACGGGTATGAACGCCCAGCAGACAAACGTTGACACAATCTCAAACAATCTTGCGAATGTTAATACTGCAGGTTACAAGGGACAGGTAACCCAGTTTAAATCTCTTTTATACCAGGAACTTCAGACTGTTACTACAACAGCCAATGGTGCGCCTAAGGCCGTTACTTCTCAGGTGGGCCTTGGAACCAGAGTTTCTTCGATCAATCAGCTTTTCAAACAGGGATCTTTTTTGAGCAGTGATAATCCTGCTGCAATGGCTATAAGCGGAGATGGCTTCTTTAGCTATATGGATGCGGATGGAACTACTCAGCTTTATACAAGAAATGGAAACTTTACCTGGGCACTTCAGCAGACAGGTGGAACAACCCTTATCCTTACAACAGCAGAGGGTAATCCGGTGCTTGACATTAATGGTGCTCAGATTACTGTAGACAACGCGGTTGCAAGCAGAATAACAATTGACGGAAGCGGCAAGATTTATTATCCGGATCAGCAGGGAGTTCTTCAGGATACGGGCAAACAGATCGGTCTATGGCAGTTCAGAAACAGAGAAGGTCTTGAGAGAGTCGGAAGTGCAGCCTGGATGCAGACTCCTGCCAGCGGAGAACCAATAAACGAATCTCAGAACGCCGGCGGAGGGATAAAGTTAAGTGAGATAGTACAGGGATATCTGGAAGGCTCGAACGTAAATGTGGCAAATGAGATGGTAAACCTCATTGTTGCTCAGAGAGCTTATGAAATGAACTCAACAGCAATCCAGACAACAGACGAGATGATGCAGACAGCTAACGGACTTAAGAGATAATTGATGGAGACAATATGGCAAGTATGGATCTGACAGGCATAAGTGCCAGTGCATTAACTGAATATGCAGCGAATGAAGCTAAATTTGCCAGTGGAACAGCAATTAAGGATAAGCTTTCAAATGTAAATGACAAGACTTCCGATAAAGAACTGATGGAAGCCTGCAAGAGCTTTGAATCCTATTTCCTTGAGCAGATCTTTAAGGAAATGTATAAATCTGTTGATTCTTTAAAGCCTGATACCGGGGATCATGCTACAAATACTCTTGTGGAGTACTTTAGAAATGAAACCCTCCAGGACATATGTGCAAATTCTGTAGAGAATCAAAGCAATGGTTTTGCTCAGATGTTATACGAAAATCTCAAACGAAATTACGATATCCCACCTGCTCCAAGTGAGACTGAGAGCGGAGAGAATAAATAACTGATAACAAGTTGCTTATATAGCGCATAATTCTTAAGAAATCTTAAGATTTATGCGCTTTTTATTATGGTATAATCCATATCATGGAAAAAGAGCTTGAACAGATAAAAGGATATATAGAGCATTTTATATACAGAAACACTGAAAACGGCTATGGCGTTGCCAATCTGGTCACTGAGGATGATGAAGTGATCTGTACAGGGAACTTCAAGGATGCTGATGTGGGGGATACGCTGGAGGTTCAGGGGGAATTTGTAGTCCATCCGGTCTATGGACAGCAGCTTAAAATGATGAGTTTTAAGATAACCATTCCGGATGACGCTGTTTCCATGCAAAGGTACCTTGGATCGGGAGCAATACATGGAATCGGAGAAGCTCTGGCGGCCAAGATTGTAAAGCGGTTCGGAGATGAGACCTTCAGGATAATAGAGGATGACCCATTAAGACTTGCTGAGATCAAGGGAATCAGCGAGAAAAAGGCAAGGGATATTGCTGTACAGATGGCTGAAAAGAGAGAGATGCGCGATGCTATGATCTTTTTACAGCAGTATGGTATCAGCAATACGCTTGCAGTGAAGATTTTTGCCAAATATGGCAGCAGGATTTACGGGATCATCAAGGAAAACCCATATCAGCTGGCGGATGATATAAGCGGAGTGGGATTTAAGACGGCAGATGAAATCGCCGGCAAGGTCGGGATAAGAGTAGACTCTGAGTATCGTATCAAATCAGGGATATTGTATGCGCTACTTCAGGCGTCGCTTGATGGCAATACATATCTTCCTATGGATCAGCTCATCGCAAGGACTGTGGAACTCTTAAGCGGGGGACCTGAGTCTGTAATAGAAGAGGATATGGTCAGGGTGCAGATAGGCAATCTCATGATGGATCAGAAGCTTGTCTGTAAAAACAACGATCAGATATTTGCCTCGGCATACTTCTATGAGGAACAGGGGTGCGCTGCGATGCTCTCAGACCTCAATATAGCTGAGAACGTAACTGCTGTCCAGGAACAGGCATATCTGGACAGGATCGTTGAAATCGAGACAAAAAGAGATATTGAACTCGATGATCTGCAAAGAGAAGCGGTTCTTAAGAGCATATCAAACGGAATAGTCATCATAACAGGAGGTCCCGGAACAGGTAAGACCACTACCATCAATACGATAATCCATTACTATGCGTCTCAGGGGATGGATATCATGCTTGCTGCACCCACAGGAAGAGCTGCCAAGAGAATGACAGAAGCCACAGGTTATGAAGCAAGGACCATCCACAGACTGCTTGAAGTATCCGGGCAGGTGAGCGATGAGAACGATGCCAAGGCAGCGGTAAGGTTTGAGCGCAACAGGGATAATCCCCTGGAGGCGGATGCCATTATTATTGATGAGATGTCTATGGTGGATATTCATCTTTTTTACGCTCTCCTTAAGGCAATAGTTCCGGGAACGCATCTGATACTGGTCGGAGATTCTTCTCAGCTTCCAAGTGTCGGACCGGGACAGGTTTTATCGGATCTTATAGGCAGTGGGAGATTCCCCACGATCATACTCAGGAAGATATTCAGACAGGCTGAGGAAAGTGACATTGTCATGAATGCCCACAGAATACACAATGGAGAGAAGCTTGTTTTGAACAACAAGGAGAGTAAGGATTTCTTTTTCCTTGAAAGAAGCGATTCAAATGTTATCTACAAGCATATGATCCAGCTGATCAGGGATAAGCTACCGGGCTATGTTAATGCATCGAGCTACGATATACAGGTCCTTACACCGATGCGCAAGGGACCTCTTGGAGCGGTTTCATTGAACCTGATACTGCAGGAGTACTTAAATCCTCCGGATTCTTCCAAGAAGGAGCATGTCTACGGAGAGATGCTTTTCAGGGAAGGCGATAAGGTTATGCAGATCAAGAACAACTACCAGGCTCAGTGGGAGGTTGTAGGCAAACATGATATTCCTGTGGATTCCGGAATGGGCGTGTTTAACGGAGATATGGGAATCATCAGGGAGATAAATGAGTATTCTCAGGATCTCGTAGTTGAATATGATGAGAAGAGAAGGGTGAGATATCCGTTTTCGGATCTTGATGAGATTGAGTTGTCCTATGCCATCACTATACATAAATCTCAGGGAAGTGAATATCCGGCGGTTATTCTGCCTATTCTGGGAGGACCAAGGATGCTTCTCAACAGAAATCTTTTATACACTGCGGTTACAAGGGCGAAGAGTACGGTTGTGATCCTCGGCAGCATTCAGACTCTTGAGCAGATGGTGGACAATGAGGAACAACTCAAGCGATTTACCGGACTGAAGGACAGGATATCGGATTTTTTTGATGCGTGATCCGGGTTTTTTAGATACGGCTATAAGCATGATCTATCCACGACATTGTCCTGTTTGTGACAAGGCCTTAAAGAGCGTGGAAATAGTGGATGGCAGGTTATGCAGCGGAAGGCTCATACATGACAGCTGCAACAGGAAAGTTCGGCGAATAAGAGGAAATACCTGCGCAAAGTGTGGCAAACTTTTAGGGAAAACTGAGCGGGATCTGGAATACTGCAAAGATTGTGCCGGGACACGGCATGAATTTGACAGGGGCTTTTCGGTTTTTGAATACAGAAGTATTTCAGGCTCCATATACAGGTTCAAGTATATGGGGAGGCAGGAGTATTCTTCATTCTATGCAAGAGAAGCCAAAAAGCTGCTTGGAGCCAGATTATCGCGATTAAATATCGATGCGATAATACCGGTTCCTATGTTCTGTGAGAAAGAGAAAAAGAGAGGATATAATCAGGCTGAGGTTTTTGCCAAGAAACTGTCAAAAGAGCTTGAGATTCCCATGTATCCTGATGTTATAGTGAGGAACAGAAGCACTCTTCCCATGAAGCAGCTGGACGTCAGGGGACGTCGCAATAATTTGAAAAAGGCTTTTAATATAGCTCGAAATGATGTAAAATTTAAGTGCATACTAATTATCGATGACATCTATACAACTGGAAGTACTATTGATGAGATCGCCCATGAGTTTCGGGTTGCCGGAGTGAGAAAAATATATTTTCTATCACTGGCAATCGGGCAAACTACTTAAAATATACGGAGGTCACTATATGAACTTACGGAATTGTGCAAGATGCGGTAAGATGTTCAACTACATCGGAGGTCAGCCTATTTGTGATAACTGCAA
>JAEEGL015401869.1_pt1 | contig 11360 bp, 8 predicted proteins | sample 9134231 | NCBI WGS metagenome assembly JAEEGL01 (sample SAMN16246548, study PRJNA631951) | gut metagenome | biome: gut microbiome; feature: rumen; material: fiber-attached | host: Bos | place: Iran: Karaj | collected 2018-10
CCTTGCAAGGTACATGAGCATGTCGGAGCTTTTGGGCAGCTGGTTCATCATGTCCAGGACATTCGGCAAGAGTTTTTTATCCTGGACGGCCTGTTGAATCAGCCTGTGACGCAACTCCGGTTGAAGCACATCGTTCTCGTAGAGGCCGGGGGTTGTGAATCCTTTGCGTATGGCCGAGATTTCGTCCGCTTTCCACTTGCCGGAAGGAGGCCAGATGCCGACCTTTTCCATTAGCTTGGCCAGTTTGGCCTCGGGCAGAAAGGGGCAGAGCGCGTCCATCTGCAAGAAACGGCGCGCAAGAAGATCAGGCAGTTTGGAATGTTCCACATGCGCAAGGCTAATCATGGTAAACAAACCTTTTACAAGGGTGGGCAGAGAACAGGTAGGTAATATCGTTTGTTAAACAGCTGTTGGTCTTTATAGCTTGATCACGGCGGTCGAAAACGTACCCGGAAAGGGTGCGTTTTCGACCGCAGTTTTTTAGGCTGCCTTTTTCATCTCCCGTTTGTATTCCATGCAGGGCTTATCCTTCCGGCTGCTCTAGGCTGCTTGTTGCCATCGAAGTCCACCCAACTGGCAATAGTTTGCCGGGCTTTGAAACCATTTTTGAACGCGTACGGGGAGATGCATTCATATGTCTTTAATAATAGTAGATGACATTTATTTTTTTATATTGGCCATGTTTCTCCATCACAGGAGAGCATAACACAGGAAAAAGCTGATTGCTCAGGCATAGCAATCTGTAGCGATTACCAGAGCGGTCTCCTGAGTGATGACGCTGTCATCGTTCTGGGTGTCCTGCGTATAATCTGTGTTGAAGAAAACGGTGCTCATATCTTGTTCTGCAGTTTCCGAAACATTGACGACAAATGCGGCGGTGTTTCCAGCAACTTTATTCGGACTTAAAGAAGAAAATGCGCTGCTGTGAAACAGGGTATTCACGTTGACCTTGTCGCCATTGTTCAGAGTGACTGTTGTTAACCGGTTTTGCGTGGCATTCCAGTTCTGCAGAGTGACAGTTTGGTTTGAACCAATGGTGATCACCAGATTATTGCCTTTCATGGCCGCCTTCAGGTCACTTGCGACGATGCCGGTACCCAGTCGCAAAGTGTCTTCTATAGTAGCGTCGGTAATCACGTCATAGCCGTCGCCCTTGTTCACGATAAAGGTATCCTTGCCGTTTCCGCCGGTGAGCGTGTCGTTGCCGTAGCCGCCCTTCAGTGTGTCATTGTCGTTTCCGCCATAGAGCTTGTCGGCACCATAGTTGCCCATCAGACTGTCATTGCCCGCGCCTCCGTAGAGCAGATCCGCACCATCACCGCCAGAAAGGGTGTCGTTTCCAGCCTGGCCATACAACGTATCGTTGCCCGCGCCGCCTTCGAGAACGTCATTGCCCGATGCTTCGTGTGTCTCTCTACAGTCCCATATAATGCCGCCGAATGCTGGTATACTTCCATCCAGCGTACTCCAGCCGGTGGAGGGAATAGCATGGTCGTTGTCGTCGGTCACCGCAATGACTCCGGCCGTGGTTTTCAGCACTATCTGCCTTCCCGTGCCAAAGTATGTATAAGATTCCCCATAACGGGTAACTGTGGCATAGGCATCAAATCTGTCGCCCAGCTCCGCCGTGATGATACTGCTGTAGCCGGCCCGATTAAGCGCCATCTGGAAAGCCTCCAGTAGGCTGTTGTAGGTGGCGCTAGCTCCAGAGATCTGGGATTTGTACGTCGCGAGATTCAGCGTGACAATTCTTGCCGTGCCTTCATCTGGCGTATACTGGAAGGAGAAGGTATCCCACGGATTATGCTGCAGAGGTTGATTGTAGATTTCTGAGCCTATACAGTCGAGCAGTTTGATATGGAGCTCACCATTACTATTGTCGCCATACAGCAAATCTTTCCCCTCGCCGCCGGAAAGGGTGTCATTTCCGGCATAGCCCCGCAGAGTGTCGTTGCCCTCGCCGCCGGTGAGCCTGTCCGCACCAGCCGTGCCTTGGAGGTTTCTGCCAGCTGTGCCTCCCGGGGAAAGAAGATTTCCCAGATTAACCCTGTTGCCGTTGTTCAAAAGCACTTCGGCCAGTTTTGGCATGCTCCAGTTTTGGAGGGTGACACTCTGTCCGGAGCCGATGGTCAGCACCAGATTGTTGCCACTCATCGCGGCCTTCAAATCGCTTGCGGCGATGCCGGGTCCCAGCTTCAAAACATCTTCGGAAGTGACATCGGTAATGACGTCATAAGCGTCACCCTTGTTGACGATAAAGGTATCTTTGCCATTCCCGCCGGTAAGCGTGTCGTTGCCGTAACCGCCGCCCAGGGTGTCGTTGCCGTCGCCGCCGTCGAGCTTGTCGGCACCAAGGTTGCCCAACAGTCTGTCGTTGCCCACGCCGCCGTAAAGCAGGTCGTCGTTGTTGCCGCCCTCCAGAATGTCGGCTCCCTCGCCGCCATAGAGGGTATCATTCCCGGCATTGCCTGCAAGGCTGTCGTTTCCCACATCGCCATACAGCAGATCCCTGCCCTCGCCGCCGGAAAGGGTGTCATTTCCGGCATAGCCCCGCAGAGTGTCGTTACCCGAGCCACCGGTGAGCCTGTCCGCAGTGGATGTGCCTTGCAGGTTTTTACCACTGGAAGGTGTTGGGGTGTCTTCTCCGAATTTTGGCTGTTGTGTGGATGCGCTGGCCAGCCAGGTTTTCAGGACATTGCCGCTTAGGGTTTGGTCGGAGAAACGGATGGCGCTGATGGTTGTAGCCCTACGGGAAGAGAAATAGCCGTCCAAAGTAACCTTGTCCCTGCCGCTGTTGTACCACACTACCAAATCGCTATTCAGATTTTGCAATTTTACGCTTGCCCGAGCAATGCCTTTAAAGATCAGGGTATTGCTTCCCTCCGCATCCTCTATATAATCCTTGCCATCGCCGGCGGAGAATTCGTAGGTATCGTTGCTGGCGCCGCCGAAGAGGTGGTCATTGCCTTTACCACCTACGAAGGTGTTATGGCCGCTTGTGGCATTGTTCATATCAAGCGTATCATTGCCAACATCGCCGTACAAAAGATTATTTCCCCCCAAACCGAACAGCCAATCGTCACCGCTGCCACCATAGAGCGTATCGTTACCGAAGTTACATCCCAGTGAATCGTTGCCAGCATCGCCGTACATTAGGCAAGAGCCGTAACCGCCATTAATAAGATCATCACCTGAACCTCCGTGATACGTGTCATTGCCGGAAATACCACCAGTAATAATGTCGTCGCCCGCTTCGGCATAAACTTCCCAACCCTCAGTGGTTGGAGCTGCCCATATATCATGCGAATTTGTGAGGTGTATTGTTGCCATAAACTTAGAATTTCCTTTCATATTTTTGAAAATAGGTTGCCTTCATTGCCACAGCGATTTAGGAAATTGAAGCTAAAAAGCCAAAAGAAGAAGTTTGGCTCTGTTCAAAAATAGACCCTGCCGGTTTCAAAACGGCATGGCTTTTCCTTTCAAATTCAGTAAAATATATAGTTTAGACATTTTAGCTTTATGAAATTTTGATTTTGCCGGTTGTTTGTCTCAATTCGTGGCATCGTTTTGTTCAACTTGTCAAATATTTCTTTTTCGCAGAGTCTAACAGAAAAATCACCTGTAAAACCAGTGAAATCATGCCTGTGATCCTGCCCATTATTAAAGGACGTTCTGCTAAACGAAATGGAAGTGGCCGATGACAATGAGAACCCAATCAGGCAAGAGCAGGCAAAGATATTCCCGCAATACAAGTCAGTGGCCAAACAGTTTGAGGTTGCGGTAACCGGTACTATTCAAATAAGCATAAAAATCTTATGTAAAAAACAATATGTTATCTGCATTCTTGGACAGCAAGGGCAATGGCTACGATAATACCCGCGTCGAAAGTTTCTTTCACATCTTGAAGGTTGAGGCCATCCACGGTGAAAACTTTGCCACTCGTGAAAAGATGCGTCGAGGCTTGTATTCGAATATATTGAAGTTGACTACAATCGTGCCTGCCGCCATAGTGCCACTGGATATTATCAGCCCTATGGCGTTTGAAGTACTTCAACACGCTTAACTCGGTGTCCACTCATGACGGGCAAGATCAAACAGCTGAAGGAGCCATCAGTGCTCGAACAAAATGATTCTGTAAAGATCCGGGTTAACAATCTCACCAAGAGATTCGGCGAGCTTACAGTCCTGGACCATATCAACTTCACTATCAAAAAAAAAGAACTGCTCGCCATTGTTGGTCCTACCGGTTGTGGTAAAACTACCTTTCTGAACTGTTTGTCCAGGCTGATGCCTGCTACCGAGGGAGAGATCCTTATTGATGGTGAGGCAGCTGATCCTCGAAAACATAATATCTCCTATGTATTTCAGGAACCTACCTGTCTGCCTTGGCGTACGGTGCGCGAAAACGTGGCCTATGGCATGGAAATCAAGGGGGTACCCCGGGTCGAGCGCATGAAGCGCGCCGAGGAGATCATGTCTTTGGTGGGTTTGTCCTCATGTGCCAATCTCTATCCCAACCAGGTTTCGGCCAGTATGATGCAACGTATCGCCGTGTCCCGCGCCTTCGCGGTAAAGCCCGACCTTTTGCTCATGGACGAGCCCTACGGTCAGCTCGACGTGAAATTGCGCTACTATCTAGAGGATGAGCTGATAAACTTGTGGCGGACGCTGGGCAGTACGGTGCTCTTCGTCACCCACAATATTGAGGAGGCCGTGTACGTGGCTGAACGTGTGCTGGTGTTGACCAACAAGCCAACCAGCGTGAAGGCGGAGGTCGCAATCGACCTGCCCCGGCCCCGAGATCTGGTGGACCCGAAATTCGTCGAATTGCGCCGGCGGGTGACAGACCTGATCCGATGGTGGTGAGTTTCGGGATCAACGGAAGAGGTGCAGGATATGGTGTACAAAAAGGCTGCGGTCACTCCCCCCTTGCTCGTTAAGATGTTGCCGTATGTCAGCATCTTCGGTTTTTTCCTAGTGTGGGAGATTGTCGTGCGGATCGGCGTGGTGCCGGATACATTGCTCGCCGCGCCCACGACCGTCATCAAAACCTTTTTTGTGAAATTGCACGACATAAACCCTGATGGTGCGACCATCGTGCAACATACATGGGTCTCCATCCAGGAGGCCTTCACCGGCTTTGCCCTGTCGCTTCTGATAGGCATTCCGTTGGGCCTGTGCATGGGATGGTTCAAAGTTGTGGAGGGGCTGTGCCGTCCTATCTTCGAATTGATCCGCCCCATCCCGCCCATCGCCTGGATTCCGCTCACCGTGTTTTGGTTTGGCATTGGCCTGACGGGGAAGGTTTTCATCATCTGGATCGCGGGTATCGTGCCTTGCGTGATCAATTCGTGGGTGGGAGTACGCATGACCAATCCCGTCCTGATTCAGATGGCCCGCACCTACGGTGCGAACGACTGGCAAATCTTCACCCAGATCTGCATTCCCTCGGCTTTGCCCATGGTTTTCGGCGCCTTGCAACTGGCCCTGACCTATTGCTGGACCAATCTGGTTGGTGCGGAGCTGCTTGCCGCCGATGCGGGCCTAGGCTACCTTATCACCATGGGTGGGCGGGTCGCGCGCCCGGACATCATTGTGCTGGGCATGATCAGCATCGGCATCTCCGGCGCCATCATCGGATTTGTTATCGACAAAATCGAAAAGAGGCTTCTGGCCGGCATCCGGAGGTAAATCATGAATCGGACAAACAACATCGCCAATGAAACTGTCGATTATGCCCGCCAGAAGGAGGCCTGGACCATCAAGCGGGTGATGACCAACACTTATTTCCTGAACGGGGTTTCGATTCTTCTGTTCTTTCTGGTCTGGGACTACGTGGCGAAGGAACGCATCTTCCACGACTCCCTGGCCCGGCCTTTGGATGTGCTTAATCAGATCCTCTACCTGACCACTCACAAATATGCAGGTACCAACCTCTGGGGACACATCTGGGCCAGTACCCGACGTGTACTCCTCGGTTTTTCCATTGCCTCGGTGGTGGCTGTCCCGCTCGGTCTCTTCATGGCGCTAAACCCCTATGTCAACGCGGCGGTGAAGCCGCTTTTCGACCTGTTCAAACCGATGCCGCCCATCGCCTGGGTAACTATCGCCGTGTTGTGGTTCGGCATTGGCGAAACCTCCAAGGTTTTCATCATTGTCATTGGCTCTTTCGTGCCGTGTCTGCTTAACGCCTACAACGGTGTGCGCTTGGTGGAACCGGAGCTCTACGATGTGATTCGGGTACTCGGCGGCAACCGACGGGATCAAATTTTCCATGTATGCTTCCCGGCTTCTTTCCCGGCGGTGTTTGCGGGCCTGCAGATTTCACTGAGTGTGGCTTGGACCTGCGTGTTGGCCGCCGAGCTGACCAGCTCCCGCACAGGACTCGGCTTTCTGATCAAACGCGGCATGGATACCTACAAGCCCACTCTGGTTCTGGGAGGGATGTTTCTTATCGCCGCTGCGGCGTGGTTGACTTCGCAACTGGTCAGTCTTCTGGAGAAGTGGCTCTGCCCATGGAAACGCCATATTGAAAATTTGTAGGTCACGGGATGGTCATGAACATTAATGAACAAACTTTGAAAATCCGTTGCGAAAACATTAGCAAAACCTTCATTCAGAAGGGCAACCAGGAGGTATCAGTTATCCATAACGTGACGATGGATGTACGCGAGAACGAGTTCCTTGTGATTTGTGGCCCTGGCCAGTGCGGCAAGTCTACCCTGCTGAGAATTATTGCCGGATTGGAGCTTCCCGATGTTGGCACAGTGTTGCTGGACGGTAAACCGGTGCACGGCCCCGGCTCCGACCGGGGCATGGTCTTTCAGAACTATATGCTTTTTGCCTGGAAAACCGTGCGCCACAATGTGGAGCTGGGTCTCAAGCTGCGGGGCGTGCCGCCGAAAGAACGGCGGGAAATTGCCCAGCGTTATATCGATATGGTGGGCCTGCAAGGTTTCGAGAACCACTATCCGTACCAACTCTCCGGCGGTATGAAGCAGCGGGTGGGTATCGCCCGAGCCTATGCCAACTCGCCCACGGTTATGTTGCTCGACGAGCCTTTTGGTCAGCTCGACGCTCAGACTCGCATGTTTATGCAGCACGAGACCGCCCGCATCTGGGAACAGGAAAAGCGCACGGTTATTTTTGTGACCAACAATATCGACGAGGCCCTGTTTTTGGCCGACCGTATCGTGTTGATGGAGGGCAAGCTGCCCGGCACGGTCAAGACGGAATACATGGTGGATCTGCCCCGACCGAGGGAGCACACTAGCATGGATCTGTTGCGGCTGCGCAAGGTCATCACCGACAACACGGAACTGGTGTTATGATGGAAGCCTCCTCTTGGGGATTGCTTTTTGGCTGTTTTGGCGCAATTTCCGTGTTTTGCGGTTCGAAATATTATATGCAACGGCATTGGGACTCGAAGATGAATATCGAGAAAACGGAAAATGTAACAGGAGAGGCTGCAACCAAGGCCGTTATTGAAGCATCTTATGAGCGGCTTGCTCTGTTGCGGGTAATGACTTTTCTGCTGAGTTTGACCGCGGTTGGCCTGTGGTTTCTTGAGCCGAAGCCCTATGTGGCCGGAGTCATAGCCGCTCTGGCCTGTTTCTGCCTCTGGTGGGCCTGGTTGTTGCGGGAAAAGATCTTGAAGTTGCTGTGGGAGAAAAGAAACGTCAATAGTTAGAGCAGGCGCTTTTTGCCCTGTTTTCAACAATAGTGGTACCATTTGTCCATAACGAAGGAGGTGAACACATAAAAAAAAAGGAAATTGAAGCAAGACGGGCACAGCTTTTGGAAAAACGTTATGCACGTACGTTCGCTGAGATGATTCGCGGATGTGTGAAGTAGCGGCGAGGTTATTTCCTCGTTAATCAAATGGATGCAAGTCCGGAGGAGAAAAACACATGTTCAAAAAATTGACAAGCGGTATTGTCGTCATGGCTCTCTTTCTTGCCATTGGCGGTATGGCTTTTGCGGCCAACAAACCCATGAAAGTTCCCACTGCCTGGATGGACGAGCATGAGACTTTCCTGATCTGGTATGCCCATGAGAAGGGCTGGGACAAGGAAGTTGGTCTCGACATCGAACTGAAACTTTTCAGTTCGGGTATGGATATCATCAACGCGCTGCCGGCTGGTGAATGGGTCTTCTGCGGCATAGGGGCGGTTCCGGCCATGATGGGTGCCTTGCGCCATGACACCGAAGTCATCCTCATTGGCAATGACGAGTCCTACACCAATGCGGTTTTGGTACGGCCGGACAGTCCCATTGCCCGAAACAAAGGTTACAACCCCAAATATCCTGATGTGCTTGGCCACCCCAAGGACGTCAAAGGAAAAACCTTTTTGGTCACCACCATTTCTTCTGCCCACTACGCTTTCAGCTCCTGGTTGCAGGTCTTGGGGCTGAGCGACAAGGATGTGGTTATTAAGAACATGGATCAGGCGCAGGCGGTCGCGGCCTTCGAGAAGGGCATAGGCGATGGAGTGGCCTTGTGGGCTCCCCATATGTATCGCGGCGAGGAACTTGGTTGGAAGGTTGCCGGCACGGTGCATGACTGTGGTCAAGGACAGCCTATTGTCCTCCTGGCCGACAAAAAATTTGCGAGCAAGAATCCTCAGGTTGTTTCCGACTTCTTGTCCATCTACCTGCGCGCGGTCAACATGCTTAAAAACGAGCCTTTGGAGAGTTTTGTAGAGGATTATCAGCGTTTCTATTTCGATTTTACCGGCAAGGAGTACAGTGCCGAATTGGCTCTGAAAGATCTGCAGACGCACCCGGTGTTCAACCTGGAGGAGCAGAAGGCTCTGTTCGACGAGTCCAAGGGGGCGAGCAAGGCTCAACAGTGGCAGGGCAATTTGGCCCGCTTCTTTACCAGCGTGGGCAAGCTGACTCAAGCCGAATACGACAAGGTCGGTGACGGCAAATACGCCACTGGCAAGTATCTGGAAGGCATCAAGGAGATTAAGCCTTATAAATAGAGAGTTTACAGCATCTCAGAGGTTTTGTCTCGAAAAAGGCCCGCGGGAGTGCGGGCTTTTTTGTTTTGCGAGAAGACATCATGTGCTTTGCAACAGGAGTCTTTTGACAACAATATCAAGTTTTGCCGGTATGGATCCTTTTACAAAAATGCAGTCCTGATCTTTCAGCCAGGAATCCAATTTTGGCAGAAGATCCACAGCTGATGGAAACCAGGCACATTGGCATTTCTCTTTTATATCTTCCCACAAGGAGTGCATGAATGGGCCGCACAACAGCGCGCGATCCACTCCGGCGGCAAGGAGCGCGTCCGCAAGCCCCCTGTGAATTTCCTCGGAACGATCACCCAAGTGCGCGATGTCACCAAGAATGGCCACGCGTGATTGAGGCGATTTTCCCAATGATTTTAGATAGGCAAGGCCAGCTTTCATGGACAGCGGGGTTGCGTTAAAGCTACCATCTATGATCCACAGTCGCATCCTTTTATAGCAAACTTCACGGATATTCTCTCTTCCTTTAACAGTATTGAAAGTTGCTATTCGTTCCAGAGTAGAAGTCATGGAGATACCTAACGATAAGGATGTGGCAATGGCAGCGAGAGCATTATTCATCTGTACGGGGGGGACTGAGCAATGCAATACATAATTATCGCCATTGAAGGAGAAAATTCTACCTTTTGGCACAACCGACCCTAATCGTAACATAGCTTCTTGATGTGTGCCGAAAGTAACAATGGACAGTTTGGCTGCTCTTGCTTTTTCATCAAAGAGCTCATAATATGGCATATCTCTATTGAGTACAGCATAACTTCCAGGAAGCATACCTTCAAAGATTTTGCTTTTCATCTTTGCAATGTTTTCAAGATTTTTCCATTGATCAAGATGAGCTTCTGCAATAAACGTGATGACAGCAACATCAGGATGTAGATAGTTACTGACGGATCCACCCAACATATAAAACGAAGGAATGGCCATCTCTAGTACTGCATAGTCTATTTCTTGAGAAATGCTGGCCATTACAGCGGGCACGCCTATTTTGTTGTTGATGCTAGCATAGGTCGCAAACACACGTCCTGAGCCTTCTAGAATCTGTCGCAACATCTCGCAAGTAGTTGTTTTACCCACGCTCCCGGTGACGCCGATGACTTTCCCAAGAAAACGATTTCTTGCGGCAATACCCAACTCAATGAGGGATTTCATGGGATCATCACTTACGAGCTGGGGAAACTCTCTGGGAATGCCCTCGACTGGATGCTCAACAATTGCTCCGGCAAACTTTTTCCAATGGATCTTCAAGGCATGATGAGAGTCCCAGAATTTTAACGTAGGCTTGACCCGAGCATGTTTTGCCCATTTGGCAAAGCTAGTCGCAACAAAGAGCGTTGGCTTTGGTACAAAAGACAAGTAATTAACATTCGATATAATTGAATTAACATACCATCCTTCCGGAGGAAGTACATGCCATCTTCCTCCAGTCACGTCCATTATTTGTTTTGCATTCCAACATTGTCCTGGGACACTGTTTGCTATGTCGTTTGAGAATTCTGTTCTATAATATAATTTTGATTTATCAACAGTTTCTTTTCTTTCTTCTGAATTCAGACTGCCTATATCCATTTTCATTAGGGATTTGGGATACTGTTTCGTCAACATCAATTTCTGATAGGCGACAAAACCTGACAAATAGTGCTCCACATCGTCGATGCGTACTCTGAACGAGTGATGCCGGATGAACATCCCATGCAAAATGGCTTTGGGATACTTGTAGAACATAGCCATTTCCGGAAAGAAAAATCCGTTGAGTAGGTAATTGGCCCGTGCATGCAGGGCATGGTAAAAATCGGAAACATTGAAACCATTCAATACATCACGAAAATCGGGGAATGTATCCAGCCGTATCAGAGTATTGTGAAAGGCCATGCAAAGTTCCAACAGTGTTGGAAAAGTGGTTATCCGCTCCCTGATAAAGGTCACATGGCCTCTTACGTTGCGTACCGCAAAATCAAAATATTTTTTTTCAGGAAGATATTTGATCAGTTCATTTGAACAGTAGGCCAACCAATGATCGTGGGCTTTCTCATGATGGTTGGCAATAAAATATTCAAATGCATGAACGACACAGTCCAGCAGTTTTTGCTCATGGGTTATTCCATATAAACGCATCAAACTGAATACTGCTTCACCATCGTAATAGATGATGAGATGTTTTTTCTTGATGCTCAGGTCGTTTGCATTGAGCACATGTACAAAGCTGCCGTTATGTTGCTGCGTGGCAATAATGCCGCTTGCCAGCCGATTGGCAAGATTCAGATATGCAGCATTCTTGTCGTCGTCAGGGAAGACGGAGATATATTTTACCAGGGCAAGAATGGTTAC
>JAEEGL016816815.1_pt1 | contig 11360 bp, 8 predicted proteins | sample 9134231 | NCBI WGS metagenome assembly JAEEGL01 (sample SAMN16246548, study PRJNA631951) | gut metagenome | biome: gut microbiome; feature: rumen; material: fiber-attached | host: Bos | place: Iran: Karaj | collected 2018-10
TACAACAGTGGGCAAAGAAATTGCAGTATATATTTATAGAATAGAGTCATTAATAAAAATTTTAAAACCAATAAAGCAAAGAGGAAAGTTTTCTGGAGCTGTAGGAAACTTCGCAGCTTTATGTGTTGCATATCCAAATGTTGATTGGCTAGAAGAAGCAAAACAATTTGTAGAAAATCAAGGATTAGAATTTAACTTCTTGACTACACAGATTGAGTCACATGATATTTTATCTGTAGTATTGGGATTAATAAAAAATGTAAATAATATAATTTATGATTTAGACCAAGATATGTGGCTATATATTTCGAATAATTATTTTAAATTAAAAGTAATAGATGGAGAAGTAGGATCTTCTGTTATGCCACATAAAGTAAATCCAATAAACTTTGAAAATTCAATGGCAAATCTTAAATTATCAAATTCAATAATAGATACATTAGTTAATAATTTACAAATTTCAAGAATGCAAAGAGATTTATCAGACTCATCTTTTCAAAGAAATATTGGAGTATTGTTTGGTTATTTCTTAGTAGGTATTAATCAAACAATTAAAGGCCTTAAAAAATGTGAAATTAATAATGAAAAGGTTAGTGAAGATTTAATAAATAATCCTGAAGTAATAGCTGAAGCAATTCAAACAGTATTAAGGAAAAATAAGGATACATTAGCTTATGAAAAATTAAAAGAATTTACAAGAGGAAAGAAAGTATCTTTAGAAGATTTACATGAATATATAAATAGTTTAGATATTGCTAAAGAAGATAAAGAAAGATTGCTTGATTTAGATGTAAAAGATTATACAGGGCTTTCAAGTAAATTATCTGATTTAGTATAAATAATAATAAAAAAGGAGAAAAAGTGATGGTAAATGTTGTTTTAGGAGCCTTTTATGGTGATGAAGGAAAAGGAAAAATAATTGATTATTTAGCAAATGATAGTGATTATGTAGTAAGATTTTCAGGAGGAAATAATGCAGGCCACAGTATTGAAGTAGATGGTAAAAAGTTTGCATTCCATTTAATTCCTAGTGGAATTTTAAATAAAAATGCAAAAGCAATTTTAGGAAATGGAGTTGTAATTGATCCTAAAGTATTAATAGAAGAAATTGAAAATCTAAAACAAAACGGATATAAAGTTGATAACCTTTATATTAGCGATAAAGCGCACTTAATTCTTCCTTATCATATAGAATTAGACGAGATGTATGAATCTATTAGAACAAATAAAATTGGAACAACCAAAAGAGGTATAGGTCCTGCATATTGCGATAAATATGAAAGATCTGGAATTAGAATGGAAGATTTTGTTGGACCAAGATTTAAAGAACTATTAGAAGAAAATGTAAAAAATAAAAACATAATATTAAAAGCATTTGGTTATCCAGAATGTGATTTTGAAAAAATATATGCTGATTATAGTGAGTATGCCAAAATCTTAAAAGAATATGTATGTGATACAACAACAATGATACATAAAGCTATTAAAGAAAATAAAAAAATATTATGTGAAGGAGCACAAGCAACTTTACTAGATATCGATTTTGGTAGTTATCCATTTGTTACATCAAGTAACCCTACAATAGGAGGAGTATCTACTGGATCTGGAATTGGATCTAAATATATTAATGAAGTATATGGTGTAATAAAAGCATATTCTTCAAGAGTAGGTGAAGGACCTTATGTTACAGAACTAAAAGATGAAATAGGTGATAAAATAAGAGAGTTAGGTCATGAATATGGAACAACAACTAAAAGACCAAGAAGATGTGGCTGGCTTGATATAGTAGCTTTAAATTATTCAATTATGCTTAATGGATTAACAGGTATTGCTTTAAATCACCTAGATACAATTGGTAAATTAGATAAAATAAAACTATGTGTAGGATATGAATATAATGGAAAGATAGAAAAATTCTTTAATACAAATAAAGACTTTTTAGAGAATAGTAAGCCTGTTTATGAAGAATTTGAAGGAAACTTTGGAGATATTAGTAATGTTAAATCATTTGAAGAATTGCCACAAAAAGCTAAAAAGTATGTAGAAAGAATAGAAGAACTTACTGAAACAAAAGTAAAATTTATTGGAACTGGTGCTGGAAGAGAAAATCTAATAGTTAGATAGCTAAAAGAAGGTGAGATTTATGAAAAATAATTTAGTAATATGTCTATTTGTTTTAGATAGTGAAAAAAATGAAAATATCAGAAAAAATGATATTAAAAAAATAAAAGTATTAGTAGATCAAAATGAAAATTTGCCGTCTGTTATAAATGATGGAAAACATATGCGAACCAAAATAAATGAGAAAATATCTAGTATAATAGGAACTGACCTATTCCATACACAACAAGTATGTGCAATGGCATATGATGATAGTGTAGATATTGTTTATGTAGGTGCTACTAATATAGAAAACATTAAATATTTAGACAATAATTATCAATTAGTAGATTTCAAAGTAGAAAATAATAATACAATTATTTTTGGAGAAAAAATCTATAATTATAAGACAGTAGAAATTGCACAAAACAATAATATTATCTATAAACAAATAATAGATATTGATGATGAAACTTTAAAAAGAAAAATAAAAAATATTCTTCTATCATATAAAAGAGTTAGAGTAGATATAGATACTACTGATGTGATTTTTAAATTCATGCCAAAAGAATTTACTCTAGAAGATGTTAGAATTTTATATGAAATAATAAAGGATGAGCAAGTAGATAAGTCTAATTTTAGAAAGAAAATTGCTAAATATTGTAGAAAAATAGACAAGGTCTCAGATGAAAAAAGTGGTTATAGACCAAGTCAGAAATATGAATTTGTACCATTAAAAGGAGATGTTTGGTTATGATTATTGCAACAAATAATAAAGGTAAATTAGAAGAAATAAGAAAAATATTTAAAAGTTATGATATTTATTCTTTAAAAGATAAAAATTTAGATATAGATGTAGTAGAAGATGAAGATACATTTTTAGGAAATGCTAGAAAAAAGGCAAGAGAAATCTATTCTGTGGCAAAAGAAGCAACCATTGCTGATGATTCGGGATTATGCATAAATTGTTTAGATGGATTCCCAGGAGTTATGACACATAGATTTTTAGGTGATGATGCAACAGACAGAATGAGAAATGAATATTTAATAAATAAAGTAAAAAACTCTAAAGATAGAAGTGCAGAATTCATTTGTAATATAGTTTATTTTGATGGTGAAAAAGAAATTATTGGAGAAGGAAAATTAGAAGGTGTCATTTCTGAAGAATGTAGAGGAAATAATGGATTTGGATTTGATGAAATATTTGAACTTCCAAATGGAAAAACTTTAGCTGAGCTTTCATCAGAAGAAAAAAATATTATTAGTGCAAGATACAAAGCATTAAAAGATTTGGAGGAAAAACTAAGTAAATAATTTAATAAAAATCTTACTTTAAATTTTTAAACTGACCGACCAGACTAATAGAATTAAAAAAATAGTTATGATATAAAAGTAAAAAGGAAAAGTAGGAGAAAAAATATGAAAAGGACTAAATTAAAAGATAGAGTTCTTCCTAAATATACAAAAGGTGAAGAAGTATTTAATATGGTAACACATATAGTAGGTGGGGGATTTGCTATAATTGCACTTATTAGCTGTATAGTAGTTTCACTTATTCATAAAAATTACTGGGGACTATTTTCAGGAATAGTTTATGGAATGAGTATGATTTTACTATATACTATGAGTAGTATTTATCATGGTCTAAGTCCAAACCTGTTTGGTAAAAGAGTACTTCAAGTATTAGATCATTGTACAATATTTTTCTTTATAGCAGGTTCATATACAACGTTTATATTAGGACCTTTTAGAGAATATGATCCAAACTTAGCAATAGAAATGCTCATATTTATTTGGTGTGCAGCAGCTATTGGAATTGTTCTTAATTCAATTGACCTTAAAAAATATAAAGTATTTTCAATGATATGTTATTTAGCTATGGGATGGTGCGTACTATTTAAAGTATATCTTCTTCCTATATTACTAAGCAGACTAGGATTAATAATGCTTGTTGCAGGTGGTATAGCTTTTACTATAGGTGCACTTTTATATATAATAGGCAAAAAACATAAGTATATTCATTCAATATTTCATATGTTTATAGTACTAGGAACAATACTTCAATTTATACCAATAATAATAGATGTAATGTAGAAAAGAGAATAGTGATATTCTCTTTTTGTTTTTGGAAAAAAAGCCCTAAATATGGTATAATTATAGTAGGTACTAAAGAGTACCAGATATTGGTTTCCGCGTTGATTGGAGGAAAAGATGAAGCGCTTTGGCTTGTTCCAAAAGAGCGATAGGACCGAGAGGTATGAAGTGGAGTACTGCTTCGAAAAGAACTATGGCGGGTTGGATGTCATGATTCGATCTGATGTGGATTTTCACAGGGATGCTTATAGGATCCTTGACAAGATCTATGAAGATTGTATGCTTGGCGCAAGCAATGTTTGGATTGAGGCAAAAGTACTCAAGGCTCTTAAGTGGAACAGAGAGGTAAAGTCTTGCAAAGTTAACGTGGAAGGTCGGAAGTGCGAGATTTGGCTTAGCTCCGACCCACGGGCGTTTGTTGGATCGTAACGCCCAGAAAGGGGGGTGGAACCGTCAGGTTCCACCTCCTTTGCCTTTGTAAAGGTTGAAAAATAAGGAATTTTCTGGTATAATATATGGAGTAGTGCAATTACGCACTATGTAAACCAGTGCACACACGGAGGTAAAGACATGTTCTTAAAATGCTGGAACCGAAACAAGAAAACAAAGAACTTACCGTTCACTTTCAATCGGGATCTGCCTGAAGGCGATGTAATCGTACTGAAGACAGACATGAACCTTGATTCTGATGCTATCTTGGATTTCCTGGATGAAAACTATGATCCGGATATCAATGTAGCTGACCTGATTAAGCTCAACAGTGAACTGAGCCAGAGGGTCTTGAAGGATGAAGGGGGATGCAGCGCTATTGTTGTGCATGAAGGGTCTTGGGAGGTCTTCCTTACTCAGGATCCCGATTTTGAGATCGAAGCTTAAATCTCAAAACGGGCGCGGGGTGTTGAAACATACACCCCGCGCTTTGTTTTTGCTATAAAAAATTTTTTTATTTTATCATATAAGCTTTAGCGGTTTTTGAAAACTCCAAAACCACTGAAATCTAGGTAAAAAATTAAAAAAGAACACCAAATTTAGACCGGATGCCATTTTGCCATTTGTCAAATTTGAAAAAACGAGAGAAAACGCAAGAAAAAGAGAGAAAAAATGATTATGAGGGAGAAAAATGAAAAAATGTCAAATTTAAGTTTTTTTTGTCAAAAAAAGGTGAAAATAGGGCTATAAAGTAAATTGCTTTTGAACGGGAATCCTAGTAAAATAGGAATGTAGGGCTTTTTAGATTCATGTTTTTAAAGCATTTTTTACAGTGTTAAAATTATTAATTTTAAAATCTGTTTTAGACAAGAATATAAAAATACTTTTAAAAGCATTTTTAAGATAAGACAGTTTAAGTAAATTAAAAAGAATTGGAGGGGTGCTCTAAAAAGAGTACCAAATTAGGGATGAAGAAGAAAAGCAAAAAAGAAAAAGGGAAACCGCGTCTCCCTATGCTTCTAGAAGAAGCTGTATTAAAGGAAATGGTTTTCCAATCATACCAAGGAGAATTGGTAGAACGCACATTGAAATACAATAGCTCACATAATGATAGCTTAGAGTTTAATTTGGCACAGCTTGATAGTAATAAGAAAGACTTTATTAACAAGGCATTAAACATTTCATATTTCTATGATAGAAACTTTACTGGTAATAAAGACTTTATGCACACGCCAAACTTTACACAGGTTGCAACAAACTTTGTTAGATACCCAATAATGCTTGCTACAAAACAAAACTCAGATGGATCTAAAGAAATTGTTGGTACAACAACTATTAAATATGAAAGAAACCAAGAATTAAGTGATAACCCATATTTCCCAACAAAGGATGAAAACGTTTTAATGATAACTGGTGTTTTATCACAAGATAATAGTTTAGTTTCTGAAGACAGAAAAGTATATGGTGTAGGAAAAGAACTTTATAAAACTGCCATTAAAGGTGCTTGTGATATTAACAGATTAAATAAAACAAGACTTGTATGTGAGATAGATTGTAGGAATATCAACTCATTAAACTCAATCAAAAAAGCAGTAAAAGAGCTTAATGAAGAAGGAGTAAAAATAGGAGCTTTCTTAAGAGGTTACTATGAAATAGTAAATGAAACTACTAAGAAACTAACCGAAGCTCCAACTTTTATGGTCGAATTTAATTTAAATGGCAACAAAGTTGATTCTGAAAAAACAATCTTTTCATATGTTAATTGTAGAGCAAAAAGATTATGCTCTGACTTAGACAAAGTTATTAAGTCAAACACAAATGAGATAATGCAACTAATTACATTAGAAGATGAGAATGTTGTTATATATCATGAGGTAGAAGCAATTGATATTAATAATATTGAGTTAGATGTAGGCTTATCTGCAGAAGGAAATAACAGGGTACCAGTGTATAACCCAGTTGTTCTAAGAACATTAGAAGGTAATGTTTAATTTATGAAAAGGGTGTGAATAATAGATGAATATAGAAAAATTTAAATTAAGTATAGATAGAGATATTTTAAAAGTTGATAAAGAAGGTAATTTATCTGGCCTAGGTTTTCCTAAAAATTTCAGTAAGGAAAACAAATTTATTAGAGAAACAGATAGAAAATGTATGTGGAGAATAAGAACTCCAAAAGAAACTTCAGTAAGAAAAGCATATGAAAAATTCGAAGAAATAACAAACGTCGTAACAGAAGAGCTTTATAATAGAGAAGAAATTATATGGCCTGCATGTATGTATAATGAAAACGGCGAAAAAATAAAATTGTATGCTAGAGTTAAATTTGGATTTGGCGAAGAATATATGCCAGATCAAACTGAAGAAACTTATGAGAAGATTGAAAACTTTATAGAAGAAAACAGAGAAGAAATAGAGAAAATCTATGGAAAAATCACAGTAAATTATACTGATAATTCTATTATAATTGGAAATATTAGAATACAAGGTGATTGTAGATTAGGTATTTCTGCAGAAAGAGTATTAATGCTTGTTACTATATTCTTTGCTGGAGCATTTGATATTAGAGAAAAATCATTTATCAAATCATTAGAAAAAGCAAATGATAAATATAACTTAAAAGCAGAAGAAGCTCTTAAAGCTATAAAAGAAATGCCAGAACTTATTTGCAACAAATCTTTTAAAGATATTTTAAAACTTGCAAATAAGTATATGTATGAAGGATATATGAAACGTTATACAATAGTAGGTCATGAAAAATTAGTTGCTGAATCAAAAGTACTAATTAAAGACTCTATTGCTCAAGGTATAAACTATAATGTTCTAAATGATAATAAAAGCGTTGTAGAACACGGAAATAAGAAGGAAAAAGAAATAGTTATTGAGGGTAACAAAACAGATAGAGACTCATACATATTCCCAATTATAACTGATGATAAGTTCATTGCAAAAACAATAATGAGAGATGCAGGATTAAATGTTCCTGATGCAATTATTCTTGATAAATCAATGAATGAAAAAGATATTGATGAATTAGTTTCACCATATTATAATTCAAAAATAGTTGTTAAACCAAGAAATACAAACTATGGTACAGGTATTACAGTATTTAGCAAGCCAGCTACTAAAAAACAAATACTAGATGCTATTGATTATGCATTTAAATTTGATGATAGTATATTACTTGAAGAATATTGTAAAGGTATGGAATATAGATTCTTAGTTGTTAATGGTAAATGTGTATCTGTTGCCCACAGAAGAATTGCTTCTGTAGTAGGTGATGGTAAATCAACAATTACTGAATTAATTAAGGCTAAAAACAAAGAATCATGGCATGATTTAACAGGTTGCCCTGTTAAATCTGATAAACCAGTTGAAGAATACTTAAAACTTCAAAAGTTAACATTTGATAGTGTTATACCAAAAGATAAGAGAGTATTCTTAAGAACAAACTCAAACTGTTCAACTGGTGGTGAAAGTGTGGATTATACTGATATAATTCCTGCTAAATTTAAAAGAATTGCAGAAAAAGCATCAAGAGCTTTTGAAGCTAAAATATGTGGTGTAGATATAATTATAGATGACCTAGAAAAAGATGAATACTCAATTATTGAGATAAATGATAACCCTGGATATTCTATAAATGAATGGCCATATGAAGGTAAGGGAGAAAAAATCGGTGTTAAGATTTTACAACTTCTAGACCTTGTTGAAAAATAATAATAATTTTAAAGAAGCATTTAGGAAACTAAATGCTTCTTTTTTGTTAAAAAAATTATTGTATTAGGAAGAAAAATTTTATATAATGCTACTATAAAAAATTGGGTTTAAAGAAAGGACAAAAAATGGAATTTTTTAAGGTTGATCATGAGATAAGAGAAATAGATATTCAAGCTTTTGATTATCCTAACAAAAAGGTCGCAGTTATAGCTTATATAGAAAATGAGGCTGGCGATATATTTTTAGAACAAAAAAACATAGTAACTGATTCTAATGTAAAACCATACTCTTTAATAGGTACAGAGGTTTTAAGATCAGATATTAATTATAGATTTGCTATCAATAGAGTAATAAAAGATACATATGGTAAAAAATCAGGAATACAAATAAAAGATACAGTAGGAATTGCACATATTTTTAATGATGGTACAGACTACGTATATGTTGTGTATAATGGAAAACTAACACAAGAAACACTTGAGATTAAGAATTTAAAACTTGCACTTGATTATAAATTTATGAAAAAAGATGAAATAATAACATCTGATACAGTTGAACCTACATCTAAATATGTTATTACTAAGATTAAGAATTTAGGTGATGTGGGAAAAATAAAAGGAATTGGAATAGATGAGGCAATTAAGCAAAGACATTCTGTAAGAAAATTCTTAAATAAGAAAATAGAAGGCGGAATTTTGGATGAACTTCAAGAGGCAATAAATAATGCAAAAGAAGAATCAAATTTGAAAATTGAGCTTGTTTTGAATGAAGAAGATGCCTTTGGTAAGTCTCATTATGGGAACTTTGAAAATTGTAAAAACTATATAGTTATAATAGGCGATAGATTAGAACCAAAACTAGAAGAAAAAGCAGGATACTATGGTGAAAAAATAGTTATTCGTGCACAAGAATTAGGACTAAATACTTGTTGGGTTGCTTTAACTTATAACAAAGCTGAAGTACCAATTAAGATTGAATCAAATGAAAGTCTAGTTATAGTTATTGCAATTGGTTATGGTGTAGATAATGGACATGAGAGAAAATCTAAGAAATATAAAGATGTAACTAAAGTTGAAGAATACTCAGCACCATCTTGGTATAAAAAAGGAATAGATTATGCACTTTTAGCGCCAACAGCAATTAATCAACAAAAATTTAGATTTGATTTAAAAGATGATAATAAAGTTTCAGCTAGAGTATATGGACTTGGTTTTTGTACCAGAATAGATCTTGGAATTGCTAAATATCATTTTGAAGTTGGAGCTGGAAAAGATAATTTTGAATGGACTGAAAATAGTAGTATATAAAATTTTAAGGTAAAGGAGAAAAAATATGTACCTTGATAACAAAGTTTTAGTAGGAAAAAACAGTGAAAAAGAACTATCAATTATTCTAAATAAGGCTAATCGTCATGGCCTTATTACAGGAGCTTCAGGAAGTGGTAAAACTATAACTTTAAAAGTTATGGCAGAGAGCTTTTCTGATGCAGGTGTTCCAGTATTTTTAGCAGATATTAAAGGAGACTTAGCAGGAACAGTTTTACCAGGACAAACTAATGAGAAAATAGAAGAGAGATTAAAAGGAATTGGAATAGAAAATTTTGAATTCAAAGGATTTCCAGTTACATTTTGGGATGTATTTGCAAAAAATGGTCATCCAATTAGAACTACTCTTCAAAGTGTTGGACCAACAATTTTAGCTAGAATGCTAGGATTAAATGAAACTCAAGAAGGAGTTTTAGCAATTATTTTTAAGATTGCAAGAAACAATGGTTATGACATTATAGATATCAAGGACTTAAGATTACTATTACAATATGTAGCAGAAAATAGTAAGAAATATACCATAGAATATGGAAATATTGCAGCACAATCAGTTGGAAGTATACAAAGAAGTCTTCTTATGCTAGAAGAACAAGGTGGAGATTATTTCTTTGGTGAGCCTGCAATAGATATTGATGATTTATTAAGATTTAATGAAGCAGGAAAAGGTTATATAAATGTTTTACATAGTGTTGAACTATATAAACAACCAAGATTATATAGCTGTTTCTTATTATGGCTTTTATCTATAATCAATAATACACTTCCAGAAGTTGGAGATTTAGATAAACCTAAAATGGTATTTTTCTTTGATGAAGCACATTTATTATTTGATGAATTACCAGATTATATAAGAACACAAGTTGTACAAATTGTTAAATTAATTAGATCTAAAGGTGTTGGTGTATACTTTATTTCACAATCACCTATGGATGTTCCAGATGAGATTTTAGCTCAACTTGGAAATAGAGTACAACATACTTTAAGAGCTTATACTCCAGCTGAACAAAAAGTTGTTAAAGCTGTTGCTATGAGTTATAGAGCAAATCCTAATTTTGATACTGAAGAAGCAATATCAAACTTAGGTACAGGTGAAGCATTAATTTCTTTCGTAACAGAAGAAGGTGAACCTGGAATAGTTGAAAAAGCAACGATTCTTCCACCACAAAGTCAAATGGGAACATTAGATGATTCTATGAGACTAATGGTTATTTCAAGAAGTGAGCTTCATGGAAAATATGATACTTTGGTTGATAATGTTTCAGCATTTGAAATCTTAAGTGAAGAGATGGGAAAAGCTAAAGAAGAAGTTGAAGCAAAAGCAAAGGAAGAAGAAGAAAGAAAACTAGAAGAGCAAAAGGCAAAAGAAGAAGAAAAGGCTCAAAAAGAAGCAGAAAAAGAAGCTGAGAAAAAAGCTAAAGAGGAAGAAAAAGCTAGAAAAGAAGCAGAAAAAGAAGCTGAAAAGAAAGCAAAACAAGAAGAAAAAGAAAGAAAAGCTTTAGCTAAAGAAGCGGAAATTGCAAGAAAGAATTCTTTTGGATATAAAGCAAGTAAAGCTGTTGAAAGAACAACAAATTCAGCTTTAAGTTCAATGGGAAGAAGAATTGGAACACAAATCATAAACAGTTTATTTAAAAAGTAAATAGGAGGAGATGCTAGTGGAAAAAGCAAAAGTATATTTCTGCAGAGAAATAA
>JAEEGL017112412.1_pt1 | contig 11360 bp, 8 predicted proteins | sample 9134231 | NCBI WGS metagenome assembly JAEEGL01 (sample SAMN16246548, study PRJNA631951) | gut metagenome | biome: gut microbiome; feature: rumen; material: fiber-attached | host: Bos | place: Iran: Karaj | collected 2018-10
CATCTTCCCGTTGTAGTCCTGCTCGTACTTGATACCGTACTTTGCAAGCACAAGTCCCCAATACCCCTCGTGATTGGAGGGGTACTTCTCGATAATATCGCGGTAAAGGCTCTCCGCCTCGTCAAAGTCCGCGAGTCGGAGCTGCTGCTGCGCGTTATAGAGGAGGGTGACCTCCTCGTTTGAGAGTTCCTCCGGCTTGTAAGCGCCGCAGGCGGGACAAACCCATCTGCCGTTCTTGAATACGTAATTCGCGCCGCAGATGTTGCAAACGTTTGCGTTTGTCATAGGGACCTCTTAAAAATGAAATGGGGGAACGGGGTTATTTGAGGTGACTCAACACATTTGAGGAAATATTGTCTCTACTCGTTTGCTGTGAAATAATCATATTTTCGTTTTTATCTTCAAATACACGCAGTAACTTGGCAACGCTTCAATTGGTTCATCCGGTGCTGGTCCTGTTATTGAATAATCTATGAGATTATAATCAAACAACGATTGGATATAACCAAGCGCATCTTCAAACGAGATATGCTGTTCTTTAATTCTTCGAACGTGTCTTTCAACTATATGAAAAGGAGAAAAGTGTTCAGGGGGAATCTCATCACCGTTTATTATCTTGGCAATTATTTGTGCCGTTATTGCTCCTTTCAGAACTTTTTTGTATGAAAACACTCCTTGCTTTAACAGAACGTCTCCTGATTCAACGCAATAATTCAAATCGTTCATAACATCGTCACAACCATTAAAGGGATATAACAATCCACAGATTACAAGCACTTTATTAAACTTGTGCATAAATCCATCTAGTTTAACGAAGTCGTCTGCGCTTAAAAAGATATCATCTTGAATATAAAAATGCTCTTCGTCGTTTCTTATCTTATTGAGCAAAACGATCTCATCTTTTAGTTCAATTTTTAATCCATCTTTGTTATACGGTTTTATTATTTCTTCACAAATATTGATAAGTTCTTTAAAAGTGATTGATATTACTGGGGTTACCCCGCTTTTAGATTTGTAATAGTTTTTGAAAAATACATTAAGATCGTGAGCAACAAATGGTTTGCCATTTTCAATTATCGTGTTGTTATAATAATCTTTTAATGGATTCCCGTCTTTATCTGTTTTTTTAAACGTAGCAACACGATGATCGTTCTGATCAAGCATCAGTTGTTTTAGAAACAATTCAACTGAATTGTGCAAACTGGAAACAAACGCTTTGCGATATTGTAATGAAACAAGACCGTTTTTGATTCTTCTCGCATTGAGGATTGCTTGGTACCAAGCTTCATAAGCATTATTTAACAGGATTTTTTCCTTATAAGGGATTGTGTTCATTCTTTTTATTGCCTCCGTGAAACCACATAATAAGGATTGGAAGAGCGACACCAACTAATAAGCCGGCTATAGCGAAAAAGATATGGACTCCGGTATCTCCGAAATCGTGAGATAAATAAGACCGTCCTTCATACTTCCGTATTGTTAAAACGAAACTGATCACTTCAAAGATCGGTTGAATACTTATCAGTGTTTTCCAAACCAATGAGACGAATGCCCAATTGTTTTTTCCGTTTAGTGAATTGATTCCCCAAATCAGACCAAAAGAAGCCCAAAAACCGAGAATCGTTACAAACATATGCATAAAGGTTATACTGCCGAGTGCGTCCTTTTCTTCGACAGATTTATAGATAATATTGTTCCCCCAGCGATGATTCAAAAAGAGAGTTTTTACTTCTTTATTAATGAATACAACCGCAATAGAACATGCAATCGTAATAATCAGCCACAGTGCGAGTATCCATAGTGTGCACCTACAAGTCCTCGCTCTCTCCGTACCTTCTTTGTTGCCGGCTTTCGATGCTTTTTTGTACCATTTAATTGAGAAAAGCAACCCGAAAACAGGGACTCGATCAAACGTTTTCGCAAGTTCAATCATCGCGGGGGAATAATCCTTCTCCGCCGCTTTTTTCAACCACTTGATCCCCATTTGCACGTTTTTTTCTTGTTTGCCCGGATCGTCCCGAAGTAAAATACCATACTCATACTGCGCCTCGGGAAGACCTTTCTCGGCGGCAAGTCGCAGGTTTTCCCGCGCGGTATCGTATTTCTTGCTTTGTAGGTCAGATTTTCCTTTGTCATAAAGCTGCTTCGCCTTTTTCCCGATCCGCGTCTCGGTCAACCCGCACCGACGGCAAAAGCGCTCGTCCTTGTCTGGATCGGTATTCGACACTGCCCAACCTGCAAAGTCGTGTTTCAGGGCGGCGAACGGACGTGTCTCTTTTTCTCCGCAGGCGGTGCAGGTTCTGATCTCTTCCCCTTCTTCGGTGCAGGTCGCGCGTTTGGACGCCGTCCAAGCCGTGAAAGAATGTCCCGGCGCAGGGAGTTCCTCTATCTTTTCGTGTCCGCAGACCGAACAGTTATAGCGTTTGTAGCCCTTATCGGTACAGAACGGCTCAATCGTTTTCGTCAGTTTATAATCGTGCGGAGCATATTCCTTGAACTGATCCTTGAACTCGTCCCCGCAGGCGCAGGTGTGGAGCGTATAGCCCTTCTCGACGCAGGTCGAGGGGATTTCCCGCTTTGAATAAGTATGGACGTGGTCTTTCGGTACTTCCTTTTTCGGGCGGGATTGCACCGCCGCGATCTTCGGGATTGAGACTGCCGTCGGGCGGAAGAAAGCCGACAGCGTCTTGTCAAGGTCGGGGTAGAACGTCTTTTTTGTTGCGTCCAGGCATTGCCGGGAAGAGAGCATCGAGGGAAGTTCCCCCGGATCAAATCCGTCGCAGACGACGATCAGCGCGTTCTCTGCTTTCTCACCGTTCCGGATCTGTTTGCAGAACCGTTGCCACTCGTTTTTGGGCCAAGTGGCGGTGACGTCCTCCGCCGAAGAACCGTAGACGATCATCACTTTCGCCGTCTGCAGGGCGTTGAAGATGTAGGGCTCGTACTTCTCACCGATCTTGTCGCGCAGACTCTCGCGGCTGAAGAACACGCGATAGGTTTCGGACAGATGGATATAGAGGTCCATAACGCCCGTCAGGTCGGCGGTGTTCTTGTAACAGAGGAACAGATCATAGGGGGCTTCGTTCCGCGCCTTTTCGATCCACGTTTTGCGCACCCGTTCAATATAGTCCGCTTGCGAGCGGTACCACTTTTTCGTTTCGTCGTCCGGTGCGAGTTCGACCGCTTTCAAAAATGAAGCGTCGTCGAGAAAACTCTCGATTGTCGGCATACAGCAGGTGGGAATCCGCTTGCCGTCATAATCCTCCTCGTAACGGATCCCGTACCGCGCGCAGACAAAGCCCCAGTATGCCCGGTGGTTCTTCGGATACCTACGGATGATATTGTCAAATTGCTCTTCCGCCGTTCCGAACTCCTGCCGTAACAGACTATCCGACGCAACGGTAAGAAGCGTGTACTCCTCGTCGGTCGGATCCGCCTTGAACAGGTGATCGCAGGAAAGGCACTTGTAGCTGCCGCCGATCCGTTTCAGATGGGGCGAGCCGCAGACGTTACATTTGATCTGTTCCACGGGGGAACCTCCGGTGTGTTTTTTATCCGTTGTCTCTTCGCCACTCGGCGAGGCGCTGCAGGTCTTTCGGCTGGGCGGAGGAGGTGATCTTCTCAAGCGCGGCGTCAAAATCCTCCTGCGTCAGGGTCTTGTCTAATCCGGACGCGGCGCGCATAATGGAGATCTCCTGCGCCCCGTCGATCAGGTTCGCGACGTCGGCGCCGTTGAAGCCGTGGGTTTTCTTCACGATCTCGTCGAAATCAAGTTCGCCGACCGTCACTTTCCCGGTCGTTTTGATCTTCTCGATCCGCTGACGGAGCATATAGAGCCGCGCGTTTTCATCGGGCAAGCCGACGAAGATCCGCGTGCCGAATCTGCCGGGGCGGATGAACGCAGGGTCGATCTCCCACGGCTTGTTGGTCGCGGCGATCAGGAAGAGGATCTTTTGATCGTCCTGTTTTCCGTAGGATTCGAGTCCCTGCATCTGGCGAAGCAGTTCGGAACGGATCTGCCGCGCGTGCTGGGCGTGGGTGGTCACGGGACAGAGACTCTCGATCTCGTCGAAGAAGATGACCGCGCAATCAAAACTGCGCGCCTCCTTGAAGAGCGTGTCGATCGCTTTTTCGGAGTTTCCGATGCCGCTTGTGACGATATCCGCCGCGCCGATCGAGCAGAACTTTGCCCCGATCTCCTTGGCGATCGCCGCGGCGATCATAGTCTTCCCCGTTCCCGGAGGGCCGTAGAGAAGCAACCCGCCGCCGTTCTTTTTGTCGTACCCCTCAATCAGTTCGGGGTGCAGAAGCGGCAGAAGCACCTTGTTCAGAACCGCGTCCTTCACGTCGTTGAGCCCCGCCACGTCGTCGAACGAAACGGCGGGGTGCACGTCCCAGTTGAAGGTATACTCCGCCGGGGTCGGCTCGGTTTCGGGCTTCGGCGCGCCTTTCAGGACGTCTTTCGCGGATATGGTCTGCTCTATCGGCTTTGGAGCGGGGCTCTCCGGTTCTTCCTGCGTCGGCTGGGCGGCGGAGGGCGTCAGCACCCTGCCCGTCAGAAACAGGTACACCGACGAATAGTCCTCACCCTCGCGGAGCCGTTTGCTCGCTTCGAGCAGTTTGCGGGCGTTCCGCTCACTCTTCTCCCGATCCGGGAAACTCGCCTTGCCGATCTCGACCAGCATCTCAGCGCAGGAGAGCAGTTGACGGCAGATCTCGTTCCGATCACCGTCGGTCTCCAGCAATCCGATCGTCTGTCCGTAAATGGCGTTGCATTGGTTTTTCAGTTCGGTTAGGTTCATAAAGCTACCCTTCTCAATTATCGTTTTTCAATGCACGGGTTGTCAATCCGAATCCATAGCGTTTAAGAATGCAGATACGCTCTCGAAAGTATAATCAACGTTTTCAAGTGTGAAAGCCACAAGCGTTTCTTGCTTCCAATAATACCTATTCTGTGAATCCTTCGTCGTAACAGTAAAACCCGAATGCGCGTCGTCAAGCCATGTAAAATCTGTTTCGTTGCTGTTCCAATTGATTACATACCAATCCCAACCAAAGCAGAATTTATCATCTGTGCTAGATCTTGACCAACACTCAATCTTGATAAGCGATTCAGAAAGCGGAATAGCTCGATACATATGCCAGTCATCACAGGTGTAAAGATAGCAGGCAATTCTCTCATCATAATCCGTCCCCTTATAAGTGTTACTATCGTTGAGATTAATTGTAAAAACATGGGGCGCCGCTTTCTTTACTCTGCCGCTATTACTGTCTTTGAAAGTAAAAACAAACGCTGTATGTTGCTCATCAAGCCATCCGAATCCGTTCTCTTCACTGTTGATCAAATATGTTCCTACATCTGAGGAATACTTTAGATCTTTTTTAGATTTATCTGATTTGTGCCAATATTCAATCTTAATGACTGAATCTGAAATGGCATTTGCAATATATACATTCCATTCGTCACTCATAAAAGCATATTGCCGCCCTGCTTCTATGGTGTGCGGACCGGATTCACTTATAACCGGAGGAATTGGCATTGGAGTTTGCGCTGCCTTCGTGTCTTTGTAATCCATATAAAAGGGCATTCCTATGCAGAATCCAAATAACAGCAGCCCTGCCAAGATGATTCCAATCCGTCCAATAATCTCTTTTTTCTTTTTCGTTCGTTCAGATTCAAACCCTCGTTCATATTTACGCTCAAGCGCTCGGTCGAGTTTTTGTTCACGTTCACGTTCGCGTTTTCGTTTGCGTTCAAGTTTGCGTTCATATGCTCGTTCGCGTGCCTGTTCCTGTTCACGTTCATATTCAAGCGTTCGGTCTCGGTCAAGCGCTCGGTCTCGTTTTAGTGCTTGTTCTCGCTTTTGTTTGCGTTCGCGTTCGCGTTCGAGTTTACGTTCACGTTCAAACTCAAGTTTACGTTCACGTTCACGTTCGAGTTTCTGTTCGCGTTCGCGCTCACGTTCGAGTTTCTGTTCGCGTTCACGCTCGCGGCGTTCTACGGCAGCAGAAACATCTCTTCCTATTTGAACGTATATTTCTTTGATTCTTTCCAACCGCGGATTGCCATCTAGCATTATCGTCGCCCGACGATAAGATTGCTTCAATTTTGACATCCAGGCATCATTTAATTTTTGCCTAGAAGCATCTTCACTTTGTGCATCAATATTTGAAGAAGCTAACACGAAAAAAGCAAGCAAATCTTCTTTAGTATTAGGAACTATCATAGATTGGACAAGTTTGGTCCTTCTAGCATTTGTTTTTGCCTGCGCATATCGGTTTTCAAATTCTTCGACTACGCTTTCCCTAAGACTAGTTGCCCCTCCGGTTGTTTCCGATTGTATTCTGGAACCTTCCGTCGATTCTTTATTCACCTGTAAAAGTAACCTAGCAACCCGTTTTTTGATCTCAGGATATTTTTCGCCCTTGATCCATTTGTATCCATCAAAAAATTCCTTGAAGAACGCCGTGTGTTCGCTGTCGTCGATCTTGACCTCCAGACGCTTCTTGTTCAAGTCCTTCGCATATGCGATCTCCTTCTTGACGTCCGCGGAGATCATAGCGTCGCGGCTTGAAACGACGAGAAAGATCTGACAGGATTTGATCGCCCGATGAATATCGTCCCAATAGTTCTCGTTATCGTTCGGGCGAAGATTTCTTGACGAGATCCAACACTGATCCCCGTCCTTCTCCAGTTCCCGTACGATCCGATCAGCGACTTCGCCGTCGGTGCTTCGGTGGCAGATGAAAACGGCTCTTGTGATATCGTCGTACAGTTCTTCCTCTTCGGCTTTCTTCTCAAACTCTTGCCTATACCGATTGAGATACCGTTCGGAAGCGCTTCCCATTCTCCCGATGAACTGTACGATTCGCTTCTCGTCCCGGATGTTGCCGTAATTGATCAGATGCTTCACGACACGCTCCTGCGCCTCGTCGGTGCAATCCAGCGCGTCGTCGTCAAGAAAATCGTACAAAAGACGGTCGTCGTCTTCGTGCTTTGCCTTTCCGTAGGCGAAGAAATATTTTGCCTCGTAGTCGTCAGGCAGAATGTCCAGGATCTTTTGGGCGCAACGAAGAATACTCGGTGCGTCGTTCACGTCAATCGCTCGAGCAAGGTTTTGACGATAGTTCTGAATATCCTTCGTCTTGTCCACTTCGACACGAGCAAAGTTCTGCGCCTGCTCGATAATATATGTTTCGTCGCAGGCGGGACACCTCGCTATACGGGACGAAAGATCGATCCCGCTCGGATCAATGTTCTTTCCGCAGATAGGACATTTCAGCCGTTTCAGTTCCATTTAATCCATCCTCCGCCGTCAGATGATCCGATTCTTTTCTGCCTCGATTTCCGCGGAAAGATCAATCGCGGAGGAAGAAACGGGGGCGGATACGCCCATCTTTGCGCGGGCGGCGTCGATCATCGGACGAACGGCGGCGATCTCTTCCTCGCTCCGCGTCCGGTTGGCGGGATTAGAGTTCTTCATCGCACCGGTCATTGCCTTTTGCGAGATACGGATGCTCCGCATGTATTTGCTGATCCGGACGTTCGCTTTCTGAATCTTGCGGATGTCGGGCATCCGGGTTTTGGTGCCCGCCATCTTGTCAAGCGCGTTCATCGCCATCGCCATATTGGCGGCGATCGCGTTCGAGACGTTGATGATGTCGAAGTTCGCCTTCGCCTGGATCAGACTGCTGATCACGTCGTTCAGTTCCACGAGCGCGTTCACAGCGACGTCGTAGGTTCCGGCGTCGCTGTTGACCTCCGCCTCCGCCGCGATCTTCGCGTATTCCTCGCGCTTCGCTTTCAGTTCTGCGATCTGCTCGGTGAACAGCTGCATTTGTTCGTCGCGCTCCATCTGCGCCATGATCTCTTTTTCCTGTTTGCTCTTGAACAACGCCATCTTACTTATCCTCCTCTACCGTTTTCACGTCGGTTACGGGCGCTTTTCCCTCGGCGGCAAGTGCGTCCGCAAGACCTTCTTTTTCGCGCTTTTTACGCATTAGTTCCTCTTTATACTGCAACGCGTCGGCATTGACCGAAGTGGAGCCGGTATTCAGGTTGGAGACCTTTTCGTCGATCGAAGCCGTCTTTGCGGCGATCTCCTTGATATCGCGATCCATCCGGCGGAGAATGGCGAGCGCCTTGTCCGGCTCGGTCTGCACCTTCCGCAGTTTGCCGATATTGAGCAGAACCTTCGCCTTCGCGATCTCATCGGCGGCGGTGTCGGCGGCGGTCAGGATCTCGCGGGCGTTGGCGTAGATCACGTCAAGCAGATTGAAGCAAGCGGAGTAGTTGTTGTGCCTGGTTGACATCATATCGATCTTGCTCTTCGTCGCCTGAATACGACGGTAGAGATCGTTGATCTTCCGCTCGTTATCTTCCTTGAGCAGCTGTTCGTCGAGTTCGGCAAGATCCTTCTCTTCGGCGGCGATCTCATGGTTCAACCGCTTGTCATTCTCCACAAAGCCCGTCTTGATCTCGTCAAGTTCGGCAAGCCGGGCGTTGAGTCTCTTTCGGATTCCTTTGATCCGCGCCCGCTTGATGTCTTCCTCGTTTTCGGGGATGGCGTTTCCGTCCAGAACGTCTTTCCAAAGGTTCAGGGAGAAGATCAGTTCATCCGCCGCGCTCTCGATCCGATTGGTCAGTTCCTGCCCCGATTGCTTTTTCAGCTCCTTGATTTGTTTCAAGGCGGCTTCGGCAATCGCGCCGACGTTCTCTTCTCCCGTTCCGAGCGAATAGGCAAGTCCCTCCGAAGCGGCTCGAAGCTGCCCTGCGATATCCGCAATCACGTCAGCGTCGAGCGACTCGTCAAATTTTCCGCGATCCAATTTGTAGATCAGCGATTTCAGTTCCCCCTGGACTTCGTCTCTCAAACGGTTGTTGTCTTTAACCGACGGTTTGTACTTGTTCAGTTTCATGATCTTTCTCCTCATTTCTCAACGTAGAGTTTTTTGGATTTCAGGAACGCGAGCGCGTCAGCGAGGTATTCTTTCATAGATTCGCTTCTTCTTCCGAAGAACTGTGTCAAAAAGCGCTTGTTTTCGGGGGAAGGATGACGGATCTTATTGATAACGGTGCCGATCTCTTCCGCGTGTTTGGCGTCTTCCGGCGAAAGCCCCGCTTTCAGGTAGCGAACGACTGGAAGCATCTCGACGATCGTCGGTTTGCCGTCCGGATCCTGTTCGATCACGTTTGCCCGAAGCGGCTCGTTACCGTATTTCAGGATATACGCTCCGTTCACGGTCGCGCTCTCGGCAAGCGAGAGGTACTCGTCGTAAGAGATCACGAACTTTTTGTTCCGGTGCTCCAAACCGAACGAGTTGATCAGGTTGTCCTCAACGTTGGTATAGATCACGGCTGCGGCGGCAACGAGATCGCCATCCTTAACAGCGTCGCGGATCAGCCCCTCCGCCGAGAAATCGTGACGCTTCGGTTCGTTTGTCTGCGGAACGGGTACAGGAGTAAGTTCCTGCAATTTTTCATCCAATCCGGCAAGCAACGTGTCTTTCCAGAGTTCCGCGCTCTTACCGATTCCGCGCTCTACCTTACTTCCGACTGTCTTTTCAAGTTCGCGCGCCGCTTCGTCAAGTCGAGCGGTGATCGCATGCTCCAGTTCTTCACGGAGTTTGGAAAGATCGGCGTCGAAGCCGGATCGCTCGGGCTTTTTCTCCTCTCTGTTCGCCTTAAGCGCCTTTTCCAACTCGTCAAGCCGCTCCGCAATCTTTGAGATGGCATCAAGCGTCTCTGAAGAATCCTGCGCGGGAGGAACGATTACGGGTTGGATTGGCTCGCCGGCATCAATGGGCGTTGCCTCCGGAACGGCTGCGAGCGGAGTCTTGTCTTCTCCGTTGTTGATCCGCTGCCGGATCAGTTCAAGGTCTTCATCCTGGATACGTACCTTGTCCACCGTCAGGTCGCGAAGATTCAAACCGAGAGAGGCAAAGACGGTCTCGTTTTTCAAAGATGTGATCAGCTTCTCACGGATCTCATCCTGATGCGCGGCAATCTCGAAAACCGATATGTCGGTATTGGCGAAATACTTTCCGAGAATGGCGGTCCCGACGGTGCGGATGGTCGGCACTGTTTCTTCGCGAATCCGATCGATCGTAATCGCGTTACCGCCGCCGAGTCCTTTCAGCAGTTTTGCCGCCTCGACGATCTCAACCGAATACTTGCCGTGCACACCGACTTGATACGCCTCTTTCAACCGTTCGTTGTTGACGTTGATCTCACCGAAGCCCCACAGCATTTGCGGAACGAGCGTATCCCGGATGAACGCCACGCGGCAGGTCGCATTAAGATACTGTTTTCCATATTCGACGATCCGTTTGCCCTCTGTCGGTTCAATGCGGAACTCTGATTTTTCATTCAGATAAACCACCGCGCGAAAACCGCTCGGCACTTTGACCGTGAGCGCCTTGTCAACTACCACGGCGTCGGTGAACTGAACAAGCACCCCCTCTTCCCGAGAAGTCGGTTCCAACACCACTTTTTTCATGCGTTTTCTTTCCCCTTTCCGTTTACGATTTTGCAGATCTCGTCGAATGTATCGTCATCGACTTCATCGTTTGCGAGCGCGAGAATAACGCGGCGTTTCTTCTCTGCTAACTCGGTCAGATCGATTTTGACCTTGTCTTTGGAAGTGACGACCGCGTCGTTGAGATTCTGTTTGTCCTTATCAGACAAAGAATAAGCAGTGGCTACCCGATCGGGAAGGTCGGTCGGAATGTCCCGCCGTCCGTTCTCGATCGCGTTCAAATATGGGACTGAAATCCCTAACTTGTCCGCCATCATCTTCGCCGTATCACCGGAATTGATCCGGATAATACGCAGGATTTTGCCGAATTCTGTTGCCATGATAAACCCCTCACAAAGTTTTATGGTATTATTATACTTTTCTTGTTGAATTTTGTCAATACATTTTTGTAAATTTTTTAGATGAATTATTTTGATACAGTTTTGTATATGCTTGAAAAAAGAAATGCTCGACAGTTTTTTGAACTGCCGAGTGTTCTCTTTCTGCATATACAATGTTAATTCGATTTTCGTTCTCTCCCCTCCAGCAAATGCCGTCAGGCGCGCACAGGCGAGCGCAGAGTTCGCGCTTGCGACCCGAAGGCGTATATTATATACGTCGAGAGGGAGCAAACGCGGATAGGAAACGAATTGAATAAAAAAGAGAAACCCGTTCGCGAATCGTGAACGGGTTTCAACCTTAAATGCGTTTTGCTATGCAAAGAGTTTGCGCAGAGCAGAATGCTTTAACGGATCATATAGCCCCCATTCGTTTCCGGTCTGCGCAGAAATCCGTGCGGCGGTCGCTTTATTCGAAACGGGCGATTCTTCGCCTGCGTTTCGG
>JAEEGL017373743.1_pt1 | contig 11360 bp, 10 predicted proteins | sample 9134231 | NCBI WGS metagenome assembly JAEEGL01 (sample SAMN16246548, study PRJNA631951) | gut metagenome | biome: gut microbiome; feature: rumen; material: fiber-attached | host: Bos | place: Iran: Karaj | collected 2018-10
GAACCGTTCTCCAACGTGTATTTCACCGGTATCGTCCGCGACAAGATCGGCCGGAAGATGTCGAAGACCCTGGGTAATTCCCCGAATCCGCTGGACCTCATCGACACTTACGGTGCGGATGCCGTGCGTATCGGCATGCTGCTGTGCTCCAGTGCGGGGAACGACATCTTCTATGATGAGGCCCAGATCAAGCAGGGCGCTGCGTTCTGCAACAAGATCTGGAACTCCTACCGCCTGGTGAAGGGCTTTTCCGTGGACCCTGCGGCCAAACAGACGGATGCGGCCCGCATCGCCATCCGCTGGTTCGATGCCAAACTGTCCGAGACGGTCGCCCAGGTGGAGGACCATTACGGTAAATTCCGCATTTCGGACGCCTTGATGGCCATTTACAAGCTGTTCTGGGACGACTACTGCGCCTGGTATCTGGAAGCGATCAAGCCTGCGTTCGTGGACGGGAAGCCCGCCCCGGTTGACCCGGAAACCTACCGGGCGACGCTCGGCTACTTTGAAGCCTTGCTCAAACTGATCCATCCGGTGATGCCGTTCATCACGGAGGAACTCTGGCAGAATATGGAAGACCGCCAGGAAGGGGAGACCATCATGTATGCACCCACCCCTGTCGCCAAGCCGTATGACCAGCAGACGCTGACTGCCTTCGACCTTGCGGAGGAAGCGGTAAATGGTGTCCGCGGTATCCGCAACCAGAAGAACATCGGCCCGAAGGAGATGCTCCAGCTCAAGATCAAAGGCGAGTTCCCGGCCGAGGTGCTCCCCCTGATTGCAAAGATGGGCAATGTGAATGTGGAAACGGTCGCTGATTTCGGCTCCGGACAGGGTGTAGGATTCATGGTCCGGACCCATGAGATGTTCGTTGCGCTGAGCGGTCTGGTGAACGTCGCCGAAGAGATAGCCAAACTCGAAAAAGACCTGGAATACCAGCGGAAGTTCCTCGCCGGAGTGCGTGGAAAACTGGCCAACGAGCGCTTCGTAGCCCATGCGCCGGCTGCCGTCATCGAGAACGAGCGCAAGAAAGAGTCGGATTCGCTTTCCAAGATTGAAAGTTTGGAGTCTCAGCTGAAATCTCTGAAGAACAGTTAATGAAACAAATCTGTTCATCATATTAACATTTTTGTTATGGTTCATTTTGAGACATCTTTCCCGGTCCGCTACTACGAAACCGACCAGATGGCGGTGGTTCACCACTCCAATTACATCCGGTATTTCGAGACGGCCCGAAGCGCCATGATGGTCGGGATGGGTTTACCGATCGAACGCTTTGAAAGCGAGTGCGGCGTGCTGATGCCCATCGTGTCGGTCGAGTGCCGTTTCAAGCATCCTGCCCGGATGGGGGATGTCCTTACGGCGGTTGCGGAGATTGACCAGCTTCCCCTTGCGAAGCTGGTCGTCCGTCAGTCCGTCTACAACCAGAAAGGGGAGTTGTGCGCCGAAGGGGCCGTTACCCTCGGATTCATCGATGCGAAAACCTTCCGTCCGGTCCGTTGTCCGGAAGCTCTCCTCCAGATTATCGAAAACCATCTTAATGATAAATGAATATGTTGATGTTTTATCCCCTCATGATCGGAACCTGGGAGATCGTCGCCATCGTCCTGGTGGTTCTCCTGCTGTTCGGCGGAAAGAAGATTCCTGAATTGATGAAAGGACTCGGACAAGGTGTCAAGAGTTTCAAGCAGGGAATGAACGAAGTGGAGAAGGAAATCAAGGACATTGATTCCGACTACAAGAAGGACGAGAAGAAGTAGTGGCTGCCCGGGACGGTGAGATGTCCTTCTGGGACCATCTGGAAGTGCTGAGAGGAACCCTGTTCCGCTCGGTATTGGCACTTGTGCTGGTCTCCATCATCTTCATGTGCATCCCGCAGCAGTTGTTCAAGGCGGTCCTCTGGCCAACCACTCCGGATTTTATCCTGTACAGGATGCTGGGAATGGATTTTTCGATGTCCCTCATCAACATCGAGGTTTCCGCCCAGTTCTTCGTCCACCTGAAGATGGCCCTTCTGTCGGCCGCCATCCTTGCTTTCCCGTTCATCGTCTGGGAAATCTGGAAGTTTATTGCACCTGCCCTGTATACGAATGAAAAGAAGGCGGTCCGGAAGGCGTTCGGGTTGTCATCGATCCTGTTTTACCTGGGCGTGGCGGTGGGTTATTTCATCGTGCTGCCGGTTTGCCTGATGTTTTTCATGAATTATTCGGTGAGCGACACGGTACAGAATTCCATCTCGCTGAATTCCTACGTATCGATGTTCGTCTCGATGGTGTTCCTGATAGGAATCCTTTTCGAATTCCCGACGGTAATCCTTGTCCTGTCCAGCCTGGGAATCGTTACCCGAAAACATCTGAAGGGATATCGGAAATACGCTTTCCTCGTCATCCTGCTCCTGGCGGCCCTCATCACGCCGAGCGACCCTTTCTCGATGTTCGTGCTGTCTATACCGCTGTATGGCCTGTATGAGTTTTCCATCCTAGTCTGCAAGCCCGATGATCTCGCTCAATAACGTGACGGTGTCCTATGGGAGTTTCACGCTCCTGGACGATGTCAGCGTACATATCAGCGAAAGCGACAAGATCGGCCTCGTCGGAAAGAACGGAGCCGGGAAGTCCACGCTGATGAAACTGATCATCGGGGAACAGAACCCCACGTCAGGACGCATCGACAAGCCCGTGGACATCCGCATCGGTTACCTGCCCCAGATCATGGAACACCACCGGGGCCGCAGCGTCATCGACGAGGTGATGACTGTCTTCGACCACCTTCACGAAATGGAGCGGGAGTTGGAACGGATTAATGAGCAGCTTGCGGAAAGGTCTGATTATGAGTCGGAAACATATGCCCGCCTCATCGACCGCATGAATCAGATCAATGACAGGCTGGCCCTGGAAACGGGGGAATCCCCGCGGGTGCAGGCGGAGAAGACGCTTTTCGGCCTGGGTTTCAAGGATGATGAGCTGGACCGCCATACGGAAACCTTCAGCCAAGGTTGGAACATGCGTATCGAACTGGCGAAGGTATTGCTTTCCCGGCCGGATGTCCTGCTGCTGGATGAGCCCACGAACCACCTGGACATCGAATCCATCGAATGGTTCGAAGATTACCTGAAAGCCTTCCGGGGCTCTTTGATGCTGGTCTCCCACGACCGGAAATTCCTGGACAACGTGACCACACGGACCGTGGAAATAATGCTGGGACACGTCCATGACTATAAAGTGCCTTACAGCCAATATGTTGCGCTGCGTAAAGAGCGGATTGCCCAGCAAACGGCCGCTTATGAGAACCAGCAGCGGATGATTGAGAAGACGGAGGACTTTATCAACCGGTTCCGGTACAAGCCCACCAAGTCCAACCAGGTCCAGTCGCGGATCAAGGCGCTGGAGAAGCTGGACCGCATCGAAATCGACGAGACGGACGATGCGAAATTGTATCTGCGCTTTCCACCGGCTCAACGCTCCGGGGACGTCGTTTTCAAGGGGTCTGACCTGACGGTGGGTTATCCGCAGAAGGTTGTTTTCCGTAACGCGGAAGTGGAGATCAAGCGCGGGGAGAAGGTCGCCCTCATCGGCCGGAACGGCGAAGGGAAGACGACCCTGATGCGGGTGATGACGGGAGAGTTGGAGCCGATGTCCGGCGAAGCGAAGGTCGGGCACAACGTGCATATCGGCTATTACGCGCAGAATCAGGAGGATATCCTGGACAAGAACGAAACGGTGTTCGGCACCCTGGACCGCATCGCCGTGGGCGAGATCCGTACGAAGCTGCGCGACCTGCTCGGGGCCTTCCTGTTCAAGGGGGAGGACATCGATAAGAGAGTATCCGTCCTGAGCGGCGGCGAACGGGCGCGGCTTGGCATGGCAAAACTGATGTTGCAGCCGTACAACGTTCTGGCGTTGGACGAACCGACGAACCATATGGACATCCGGTCGAAGGACCGGCTGAAGCAGGCCCTGCAGGCATTTGACGGCACGCTCATTGTAGTGTCTCACGACCGGGACTTCCTGGACGGGCTGGTGGACAAACTCTACGAGTTTCGGGACGGGAAGGTCAAGGAGCACCTGGGCAGTGTCACGGAGTTCCTGGAACGACGGAAACTGGAGAGCCTGCAGGAGCTGGAACGGAAGTATGTACCGGAGCAAAAGCCTGTGGAATTGAAGAAAGTCCAGTCCCAGGAAACCTACCAGGCCCGGAAGGAGGTGTCCCGGGAGATCCGGAAGATTCGGAACCGGGTGGACTGGCTGGAGAAGGAGATCGGCAAGCTGGAGAAGCGGCAGGCTGCCATTGAAAAGGTCCTGTCGGCCCCGGGCCCGGAAGATGATGTGATGGAACTGACGAGGGAATACCTTGAAAACAAATGCCGTCTGGATGCGTTCACGGAAGAGTGGAGTACTCGGATGGAAGAATTGGATAACTAAAACACCGATAATATGAAAACACTGATTGACAAATCTTTGAAGGCTCTCATCGGAATGATTGCTTTCGCAACGCTCCTGGTGGCGCCCCAGCGTCTTTCCGCGCAGGCGCTGACCACGCAGCTGTCTGACAAGGAGATTCCTGTTTCCGAGTATAACAGTATCAATGTTTCCGACGACTTCGAAGTGACCCTGGCCCGTGGCGCCTATGGTGTCCGCCTGACGGTGGACAAGGACCTGGCCCCGTATGTGCAGGTGTATGTCAAGGCGAAGACCTTGTTCCTGTCCTTCGACGAGAAGGCGGTTCCCAAGGAGATCAAGAAACTGTACAAGGGTAGGAACGGGCTGAATCCTGTTTTCCGTGTTGTGGCATATACGCCTGAAATCCAGTCGATTACCTTGGCTGACAACGCAGTTTTCATCGGCGTGGAGGAGTTTGTCTCTCCTAAGTTCGAGCTTTCGGCCACCGGGAAGTCCCAGGTGAAGAACCTTTCGGTCATGGCCGCTTCCGCCAGGCTTACGCTCAAGAAAAACGCGCAGGCGGTGGTTTCCGTCCGGAGCGAACGCGGCGTGGAAGTATCCCTGGACAACAACGCCAACCTGAAGCTCACGGCGACCGGCAATGAGCTCGTCGTCCATTCAGAAGGTTCTTCCGTTCTGGTCGCCAGCGGCCCCTGCCATGCCTTGAACGTTTTCTCTTCCGGATCCTCCCAGGTTACCATTACTTCCGACACTGAGAAGGTGGACCTGACGATGGAAGGCAGTTCCAAGGTGGTTCTGACCGGAAAGGGCAACATCCTGAATGTCAAGGGAAGCCGCAATTCCTCGGTCGACGCCTACTCGATGCCGTTTGAGGAGGTCACGGCCGACCTTGCCGGCTCCTCCAACGTGACGGTCAGCGTCGCCAGGAAACTGGATGCCACCCTGGTAGGCGGCAGTGCTCTTTTCTACAGCGGCTCACCGGAGTTCAGGATCGGCAAGATCATGAAGTCAACCCTGGCTCCTTACGGTACGAAATAATGCTGGTATATGACAGTCACGTCGATACCCCTTCCCAGCTGATCCGGCTGCGGAACCTGGGCATTGACAACAAGTATGGGCACGTCGATTTCCCCAAACTCAGGCTCGGGGGAGTCGGCGGCTCTTTTTTCGCCTTGTACACCCCGGCGGAAATGGCGCCGGATGCCGCTACGCGTTATGCGTTGGAGATGATTTCCGCCGTTTATGATTCGGTGGATGAAAACCCGGACTACGCGGCCATCGCTTTCTCTCCGGAGGAAGCGGAGGAGCATGCCCGGGAAGGGCTCGTTTCCGTTTTTATCGGGATGGAAAACGGGGCCCCCATCCAGCAGTCGCTCTCCCTTCTCCGAACGTTCTACCGGCTCGGGGTGAATTATGTGACCCTGACCCACAATGGCGACAATGCCATTGCCGACAGTGCTGCCGAAGGGACCCATTGGCATGGCTTGAGTCCTTTTGGAAAGCAGGTCGTTGCTGAAATGAATGAACTGGGGATGATGGTGGACCTGTCCCATGCCTCGGACGAGACTTTCTGGGACTGTATCCGCTTTTCAAAGGCTCCGGTCGTGGCCACGCATTCTTGCTGCCGGGCACTCTGCAACCACCGGCGTAACCTGACCGACGAGATGCTGAAAGCCCTGGGAGAGAATGACGGGTATGTGGGCATCAATTTCTATCCGGCCTTCCTGTCAGAGAGATTCCTTTCCGATCCGGCCGATGCCGCTCTGTTTGATGAAGGGGAGAAAGTGGAAGCCGCTTTCATCGCCGATCCGGGTAACCCGGACCGGGTGAGGGACTGGGAAGCCATGCAGGAGAAGCTTGAAACAATCTGGCGTCCGGGTGTCTGTGAGATCGTGGACCATATTGACCATGCCATATCGGTAATCGGCATCGACCATGTCGGGATCGGGTCCGATTTCGACGGGATCCTGGTCCCTCCGGCGGGCCTTGAAAACGTCTCTCTCATCGGTCGTGTCTTCGACGAAATGCGCCGTCGCGGTTATGACGCCGAATCGGAGGAAAAAGTGGCCGGAAAAAACCTCCTGGCGGTCATGAAGCGAGTAAAACAAAAAAGTTATAGCTATTAACCTTTTTGTTTTATCTTCTCTAAATCTGCTTTTTAGAATCCTCTAGAATCATTTGCCGCAGAACGTCGAGTGCCGAGGCGGCAAATCGCTCGATATTTCGTTTCCGATCGTTTTTATAAGCCCTTTTGACCGTTTTCGTTCCGTTGGGACCGGTTACTCCGATCCATACGGTACCCACGGGAAGGCGGTCATCTCCGTCCGGGCCGGCGAGTCCGGTCGTCGATACGGCATAGTCGCTCCCGGTCACACGCCGGACCCCTTCCGCCATGGCTGCCGCAACTTCGGCACTGACCACGCCAAAGGTTTCGATCGTTTCCGCCGGAACACCCAGGACTTTTTCCTTTACGGAAATGGCATAGGAAGTCACTGAACCCAGATAATAGGCGGATGCGCCCGGGACAGAGGTGAACAGGTGGGAGATTTCTCCGCCGGTGCACGACTCCGCTGCGCTGACGGTCTTTCCGGAAGCCTTCAGGAGCCTTCCGACCGTTGCTTCAAGGGTGTCGTCATCCTCGGAGTAGATCTTGTCTCCCAGCAGTTTTTTCAGTTTTTCCAATTCCTTTTCCACCCGCGCCGCCTGTTCCTCTTTGTCACCGCCATAGATGGACAGTCGAAGACGGATTCCGGTGAGGGGATTGGGCAGATAGGCGAGGTGCATGTCCGTGGGGAGCGCATCTTCCCAGGGTGCAATGAGTTCAGACAGAGCAGATTCCGCCATTCCAAACACCATGATGCTGCGATGGAGGATGTCTTCCAGGGAATAGTGTGCCCGGATGTCGGCCATGACTGAAGGAATAGCCCCGACCGCTTCGAAGGGAACGCCGGGAAGGGCGTACAGGGTTGCACCGAAGCGTTCGGAAGGGAACCGGAACACCATGATGGGGGCCGTTCCTTTCTGGTTCACGATGACTTCGCACTTGTCCGGGACCGATGCCTGGGCCCGGTTGATATCCAGCATGTCCAGTCCGCGGCTGTGAAGGATTTCCCGTACCTTCTCCAGCTGCCCCGGATGCTCGACATATCCCGTACTGCCTGAAAGCTCGGCGAGAACCCCTTTTGTAATGTCGTCCTTTGTGGGACCAAGCCCTCCGGTAGTAATGACAATATCGTTGATTTCCAACTCGTTCCGAAGATTGGTCAGGATTTCATCCCGATCGTCCCCGATGGAGAGCATACGGGTGACGCGGATACCGGCCTCTTCGAGGGCGGTGGCGATCCGCGAAGAATTGGTGTCCACCACCTGGCCGATGAGGATCTCATCGCCGATGGTGCAGATGGAGGCTTGGATCATTGCTGGGGAGTAGGATTGTCAAGGGCTTGCAGGATCCGGCGTGCAGTCGTCCGGCTGTGTCCGGGAATGCCTTGCGCGATTTCGAGGAGGCTGGCGCCGGCCTGAATAAAGGCAACGGCATCCGACGGGGAGGCAACGGTGCCGGAACCGACGATGGGAATGCGGTGCCCCGTATAATCTGAAACCGACTTAACCTTCTGAATACCAGTCACTATGACGCCGTCTATGCCATTCATCCGACAGAAATCGAGGACCTGGTACGTCTGATCGTCGCTTTGTTCCGGAGGAAGGCGGAGAATGATGGGCAGATACTTCTCATAGCACAGCCTCAGTTCCAGGAGCTCGTTCAGGATGTCTTCCCAGTCAGAGATGTCATCCAGGGACGTGAGGCCGCTTTGCCGGTTGATATCCACTACAAAGTAATCGGCAAAGTCGTACAGAAGGGTATAGGTATGGAGTAACTGTCGTTTCGCAAGCTCCTCCGAATCACCTTCGGCTCTCAGTTCGATCCCCGCAAGGATACTGCTTTTGCGGTGGGAAAGTCGGTCGACGATCTCATGCAGGGGCGTTTTCCCGGGGTTGATGCCCGAAAATGCGTATCCCAGGCTGCTGCAGGCATCCAGAAGGGAAGCCTGACGGTCCAGGACAGGGGCCAATCCAAGGGGGTGACTGAACGACAGGCCGAACAACTCCCGGACCAACGAAGGGTATTCCCGCTTGAAAAACAAGCGGTTCCAGGCGAGAAAACCTGGAATCCGGCGAAGCCGGGCCATCCGTCGGGCTGTTTGTTGGAGTGAACTCATCCTTGCAGTCGGTTTACAGGTGCAAAGATACAAATCTTATTGAAACTCCTCAAAGGTATTGTCGTCGTAAAACACGAGAATCTTGGAAACACGGCGTGGTGACGTTTCGGAGGCAAATACAGGATTCTCTGTGCGTGATTCTTTGTACATCCTTCCTTTGCCTGTCAGGAGCCAGTCCATGCTGATCTGGGGGAAATGAACCGCCATAGCCTCCAGGAAGTCGAATCCCGGTTTGTTTCTCCCCGAGAGAATATGCGAGATTCCGGCGCGAGCCACGCCAAGCGTGTCTGCCAGCTGTGACTGGGAGATATTCTCCGCGTCCAGGAACTGTTGTAGGCGAGTGTCCATTGCTGAACTATATTGTGTTACAAAAGTAACGAAAATAAAGTGAATATACAAGTGCTTTTTTTCTTCCGCAGGGGGGTGTCATTGTTGATTATATGTCTGAAATCTATTGAAGAAATAGTTTTTATAATCATTATTAAAGTACTGATTATTAAGTATATATTAACATTATTATAACAAAAATATTACAGAATTCGATGATGTAACAGTGTTGTTCATATCTTTTATTGTATCATTAGATTAATTCAATTTATGTAACTATCTGAATTTCAGTGATAAATACAACTTGTAATTCGTGTATAATAAATGCTTATACAGATATTTGTGCCTTAGGTTAATAACTAAAGGCGGAGAATTGAGTTGTAAACATATGTAAACAAAACAAATCGCACAAAAAGACTGTACGAGGAGCATAAAACGAGATTTCAGAATTCTTGAAGAATTGTGTAACTTCGCGTGGAAATTAGAATTCAGCGATGATACCTGAAATCCATATTGAGGACTATGACTATCCGCTTCCGGAAGAGCGGATCGCAAAATATCCGCTTCCCGAACGGGATGCCTCCAAACTGCTCCGCTACAAGGATGGCCGTATAGACGAATTTGTTTTCCGTCAATTACCCGATCTTCTGCCGGACAATGCCCTGATGATTTTCAATGATACGAAAGTCGTTCCTGCCAGGATGCATTTCCAGCGCGCTACCGGGGCACACATCGAAATCTTCTGCCTTGAACCGGTACAACCAGTGGAATATGCCACGGCTTTTGCCGCTACCGAAAGATGTACATGGAAATGTGTCATCGGCAATGCCAAGAAATGGAAGGACGATGTCCTGACCTTGTTCACGGTTGGAGATACGCCCGATATGGGCCTCAAAGCCAAGCTTTTAAGCCGCGAGGGACAGACCGGGGTAGTGGAGTTCGCCTGGACGGACGGCTCTCCGTTTTCCCGTGTTCTGGAAGTTTGCGGGACCATTCCCATCCCGCCGTACCTGAACCGCGAATCCGAGAAGATCGATATCGAACGGTACCAGACGCTGTATGCCCATATCAGGGGATCCGTAGCCGCTCCTACAGCCGGGCGGCATTGTACGGGAGACGGCCGGGGACGGATCCGGGCCAGGGGCATCGAAACGGAAAACGTATGCCTGCACGTCGGGGCAGGGACTTTCCTGCCGGTCAAGAGCTCCCTCGTATCCGAGCATTCCATGCATCGGGAACCATTTGTAGTAACACTTCAGCTTTTGGAGGAGATCTGTCGTCTGGACAGGAAGTTGATTGCAGTTGGAACTACTTCGGTCCGGACCTTGGAATCCCTTTATTACGTGGGGGTGAGCTGCATCGAGAAGGGGAGTCCTGAGGATGTCCCCCAGTGGGCCCCATATGAACGGGAATATCCGTACAGTACCCGGGAAGCGCTGGAAGCCATCGTGACCTATCTGGAATGCAACCACCTGACCGAACTGAAGGTCGGCACCCGGATCATCATCGTCCAGGGCTTCCGGTTCCGTCTGGTGGACCTGATGGTCACGAATTTCCATCAACCCGAAAGTACGCTCATCCTGCTGGTTTCCGCGTTCGTGGGAGGAGACTGGCGGACCATCTACGATTATGCGCTTGCGCACGGATTCCGTTTCCTCAGTTACGGCGACAGCAACCTGCTGTTCCGTGCCTGACGGCTTGCGAATCCTCCCGTTTTTAGGTATCTTTGTACCGTTAAAACGATTGTTATGGATTTGAATCCTTTCGAGGACATTGCTCCTTATAACGATGAAGAGGCGGTCGCCGCCCTGGCGAAGGTGGCCGATCATCCCAATGTACCCTGGATATCCAAGTACATTTTCTCGAACCAGCCCGAGACCTATCTCCGGGACATCCTGAAAAGCATCCGCAGCGTAGACGAGTTCCAGCGGCTGGTGATGTCCCAGGCCATCGAATGGGTCATTGAAAAATCCGTCCACAACTTCTCGTACGACGGCTTTTCGAAGCTCCGGGCCATCCAGGGCTCCTATCTGGCCATGTCCAATCACCGGGACATCATCCTGGACCCCGCCTTTACCCAGATCATCCTGCATCGGAACCAGATGCCCCTCACGGAAATCTGCGTAGGTGACAATCTTCTCAAGAGCAAGACCATCGAGGGCCTTATCCGTTCCAACCGGATGATCAAGGTCATCCGCGGTATCTCCGCCCGGGAGCTGTACCTGTCGTCCCAGATCCTGTCCAAGTATATCCGGGAGGCCATCACGACCGGAAAGAGTTCCGTCTGGATCGCGCAGCGGCAGGGGAGGACGAAGGACGGCATCGACACGCCCGAGCAGGGCCTTTTGAAGATGTTCGACATGAGCGGTACCAAGGACTTTGTCCAGAACTTCCTGGAACTGAACATCATCCC
>JAEEGL017390820.1_pt1 | contig 11360 bp, 10 predicted proteins | sample 9134231 | NCBI WGS metagenome assembly JAEEGL01 (sample SAMN16246548, study PRJNA631951) | gut metagenome | biome: gut microbiome; feature: rumen; material: fiber-attached | host: Bos | place: Iran: Karaj | collected 2018-10
GCCAGAAAGACGCTCTACTCTATCGTTTGCTTTATCCAAAAGACCAACGCGTTCCAAATACTTTTCACACCAAGCCCTCGCGTCTTTTATACCTTTCAAATCTGCAAAATAGAGCATCGTGTCCATCACGGACTCTTTGCGGTAAAGCCCTCTTTCTTCTGGCAAATACCCAATTATAATCGAGTTATCTTCTGGATTGTACGTTTTTCCATTAATCAATAATTCCCCCGCGGTAGGTTCATAAAACCCGAGCAAAGCCCTAAGCGTCGTGGTCTTACCGGACCCATTGCTACCGAGTAGTCCAAATATTTCCCCCTTTTTCACTTCAAAAGACAGATCAGAAATCACAGTCTTATTTCCGAACTTCATTTTGAAGTTTTTTATTTCCACTATATTATTCATACTTACATTATACCACCAAAAAAATCGTCAAATGACGATTCTGGCGAGACCAGCAGGAATCGAACCTGCATTGTATCCTTAGAGGGGATATGTCCTATCCGTTGAACGATGGTCCCAAGACGCCCTACTGGCGTACTATATATTATAACCTATTTTTCTGGTTTTCTCAACTTATAATAAATGGACGGAGCGAACCTGATTGGTGCAAGTATCTTTTGCGCGCCATTTTCTAGATGAACCAAATTATTCGTCCCAAGCATTTTCTTGAGGCCTCTACTCCTAAAATTTGAAACCGAAAGTACTTTTTCCCTTTTGAACCCCACCTTTTCAAAAATCTCTTCCACATACTTTGGATGATAATTATAAAATCCATCCGCAAAAACCTCTTTATAATTTGCCACTTTTTTATCAAACGGATTTACCTTCGAACGACCAGTCAAAAATCTCACAATTTTTGGCAAAGTCCGCTTGTTTGCAACTTCAATCACTGCTACCCCGCCTGGTTTTAGCACACGATAAAGCTCAGCGATTGCCTTGTTCAAATTGTCGAGATGGTGCGTCACGCGGACCATCATGAGACCATCGAGCTCATCATCTTTGAACGGTAATTCGTAAATATCACCGGCTTTAGTTTCGATCTTGTCACCATACGTGTCTTTTGCCTGTTTTAGCTCAGTCTTGGAGTAGTCGAAAATATATGCTTTCCTCGCACGCTTCAAGTATTCGCCCGCAAGTCGCCCATATCCACCACCAATATCGGCAAATTTCTCCATTCTCTTTGGCAAAAGTTTACGAATCGCCATCCTGTCAGCCTGGTCTTCGTATTCACGGTCTACATTTTCCCAGAATTCTTTTTTGTAGTCGTATCCGTTGTAATCAGAAATAACTTTTTTACTCATAGCGTTATTATATCACACTATATCACGCGTGATACTTCTTCTATCGTAGTATCACCACGAAGCACGGCCAAAATGCCTTTTTGTTCCAAAGTCAACATGCCGCCTTCCTTGGCGACTTTTTCTATCGCATCGGTATTGATGTCCACCACATCCCCACGGATGAATTTTTGGATTTCCTCAGACACCACCATTTGTTCCATCAGTACCGTCCTACCACTATACCCAAACGGATTTTCTTCTGTCGGCACTGCGTCGTATAGCGTAATATCGCCACTTAAATCAAACTCGTGTTTCACACCCTCAAGCACCCCTCGGATATATTCCGCTTCGGACTTAGAAGCCTTACGAGCTTTCTTAGATGCAGCAAGTTTCCGCACGAGCCTCTGCGCTATTACCAGCCTAATCGAACTCGCAAAAATCGGATTTACACCAATGAGGTCGATCATGCGTGAAAACGCCGCCGAAGTAGAATTGGCATGAAATGACGAAAGTACCAAATGCCCAGTAATGGACGCCTGAATTGCAGTTTTGGCCGTGTCCGCATCGCGAATCTCACCCACCATTACCACATCCGGATCAAGACGAAGTACCGACCTCAGCCCCTCAGCAAACGAACCGCCCTTATTGGTATTAATCGGAATTTGTGAAATCCCCGTAATTCCATATTCAATCGGATCCTCCAGAGTGATAATCTTCCGCTCCGAAGTATTAAGTGCATTCAACATCGAGTAAAGCGTAGTGGATTTACCAGAGCCAGTCGGCCCCACCATCAGCACTAGTCCCCTCGGATGCGAAATCACATCATTTATTTCATCTCGCTCTTCGTCAGAAAGCCCCAACAAATCCAAATTCAAAAGCGACTCATCGAAATTAAACAAACGAAGCACAGCATCCTGCCCATACATCGTAGGTATCATTTCCACGCGAATATTCAAAAGATGCGTAGCGCCATCACGCGTAATGTCTTTCTGCATATGTCCAGACTGCGGCTTATTTGCTGCCGTCGAAACATTTGCTCTAGAAGAAAGCTCACCCATAAATACCCTATATCTATCTTTATCGATATTTGCCACTGGATGCAAAATCCCATCCACGCGCATACGAATCCGAATAATATCGCGCATATTTTCAATATGAATATCCGACGCACCCAACTTGTCCGCTTGGTCAATCAAAAAGTCAAAAACCTTTTCCGTAGAAACACTATTTAGCGTCCTAGATACGCTCGCAATTGTCTCCGAGTCGCCCTCACTCGCAATTTTAATATCATCATAGACCACTTCCTTTGGCGGGTCATAACGAAGCATCATTTTCTTGTAGGCTGAATTTGAAATCAAGAAGAAATCTACTTTTTCACCATTATCGGTGTAGTCTTGACGCATTTTTTGTAGCAAAGATTTCGGCGTCTGACTAGTCACGAGATATTGATAGTGCGCTTCTCCACCGCCTTTCGCTAGCGGCAAAATGAAATCCCTATGCATCTCTTCAATCGAAATCAAATCAAAAACTAAGACCAGCTTGTCTTCATATTCACGAAGATCCAAATACGGCAACCCCAGAACTTTTGCACGGTTCTCGGTCGCCTTTTCCTCGTTTTCTCGGCGCCTGCGCTGTACCTCAGCTTCATCCATAATATATATTATAGCATAAGTATTTTTAAAACGCGCCAAGTTATGCTATAATTCACCTATGGCAAGAAAATTCACAATGAAACCTGTTGCAAAGCAAAATCGCAACAACAATCACAAGCATAGCGACAAGCGCAAGCACCCACGTCTCAAAAACGGTCGCTAAAAATAAGACCTTCAAGAGGTCTTATTTTTATTCAAGAATAAAGCTAGTCAGCAGCTACACTTGTTGTGATTCTAATATCACCAATCCCGCCATAGATATTAATTTTATTCTCACCACTACCGACAGTTGAGCCATCAGACACTTTAGTATCGTTGTATCTCACTTCGCCAATTCCCTTGTTTACCTCAACTTCATACTCAGTCCCCATCAAATCCAAATTTACCGAGCCAATACCGGCGTCAATTTTGCTATCGCCTAGAAGTTTGGCACGAATATTGGTCTCACCCACGCCCAAATTAATCTTTGCATTGTGGAGCTCACCATCTTCCAATGCAAAACTACCGGCACCAGTAGTAATCTGTGTACCACTAGAAACTTTTACATTTTTCACGACAGTTTTTCCTGCACCAAGTGACATTTTTAGCTCTTTCGCGTTGAGCTTTTCGACGTCAATCTTGCCTGCACCAGCAGCAATTCCTACCACGTCAAAATCCAAATCTTCTGGAATTGTCACCACGATTTCTCTTTTTTTGTCACCAAACCATTTTGCACCCTTCTTGTCCTTTATTACCACGTTCACATCGCTGCTTTTGCTGATTTCGTATTCATCATCACTGGATTCAATAGCTATTTTCTCGCCACCAGTTTTGATATGAAGCTCCGGATAACTCAATTGCAAACTCAAACATTTTTCGTATTGAGTACAATCTACTGCCGCCTCGGATGTATCAATACTGCCACCCACTATCCCCACTACAGCAACCAACCCTAGAATAGCACCAGCAATTCCAGCAAAAATCGAGAACGCTAGCAGCCCCGCAACTCCAATCGCAAAATATTTAATGATTCTTTGCGCTGTCGTCATTTTACTTCAATGCCCCCGAAAATCGCCGTGCCTTTCACGTAGACGACAAACCCTTCTTTGCCCTCGTGCCTAGATTTCACCCCACCGAATAGCGCCGTAGATTGTACCTTCACAATCACATTTTCTGGCACCAAAATATCAATTCCGCCAAAAATCGCAGTCGCATCGACCACCACATCCTCTTTTATTACAGCCTTGCGGAGGTCGAGTTTTAGCCCGCCAAACACGGCCGAAATCTTTTTGCCCTGAAATTTCTCGCCGCTCATATCAATATTTTGTCCAGCAAATGCCGCCGTCAATTCGTCATCACTGTTCAAGTTCTCTCTCAATTTGCTAATTTCTTCATTTAGCTTTCTGTTGAAAACATTTTTAAAGATGAGCGAAAACCCAATGATAATAATGATGGTCGGAACAATCATTTTCCATAGTACGCTAAAGCTCACAATATTTTGGCAAGCAAGCAGTAGCATCGCGCCAACGAAAAGCCCAATCAGATTCCCTACTCTGTGCCCCTTCTCGGTGATAAGCCCAGCAAGGCACGGAACAATAATAAATAGCGTCCACCAACCGTTAAAAAATACATCTATATTAAATATACCCGCAGCGTTACCGCCAAGAATCACACCAAGAGCGACCAACACTACACCCCAAATTATATTTTTCATTTTTTCTCCTATTTATACCTCTATTATAGCATAAATATGCTATAATAGTATGTGGAAGGGTGGCCGAGTGGTTTAAGGCACTGGTCTTGAAAACCAGCAAGTTAACGCTTCGCAGGTTCGAATCCTGTCCCTTCCGCCAGGTTAGAAAACAAAAAACGGGCCTAAGCCCGATTTTTTGTTATTCTGCATTTGTATAGACATTCGTCACGTCGTCGAGGTCGTCAATCGCGCCAAGCAACTTCTCGAGCTTCTCGGCATTTTCGCCCTCTACTGGCACATACGAATTTGGTACATACTGTAGCTCAGCCGAAGTTACAGTCAATCCGCCATCCACCACTGCTTGGCGCACCTTCATGAGGTCCGAAGCCACCGTATAAATCACAGTACCATCATCTTCATCGGAGACATCTTCCGCGCCCGCATCGAGCGCCACCATCATCGCATCGTCGCCTTTTTCAGAGACCTCTATTACGCCCTTACGTGTAAACTGGAACATCACGCTCCCCGGCTCCGCCATCCTACCACCATTTTTATCAAGCGTATGGCGCACCTCTGGCATCGTGCGGTTTTTGTTATCCGTCGCCACCTCAATCACAATCCCCACACCACCAGGCCCATAAGCCTCATAAACTTCCTCGATAAGAGCCGCCGCCGACTTATCCGCCACACGCGCAATCGCCCGCTCGATATTTGCCTTTGGCATGTTTGCAAGCCGCGCCTTCTCTAGCACCATCGCGAGACTCGGGTTCATCGCTGGGTCTATCCCGCCACGCGCCGCAATCGCAATCTGGTTACCAATCTTCGTAAAAAGCGCCCCTCTCTTTGCGTCAACCACAGCTTTCTGCCGTTTAGTCGTCGCCCATTTACTATGTCCTGACATAAATCACTCCAAAAAATTAATATTTTACTTGCCACTATTTTACCATTTTTGATGATGATTGTAAAACAAAACCCCGCATTTCAGTCGCGCCCCACCAGCCACCCACCAGCCAATTTTACTCGCGAATCCCCAAATTCTCGTCCGAAAGCGCACTAGAACCAAACGGCGCATCATAGGAATCTAGCGCCTTTGCCTCCTCACGCAGCTTCTCTAAGTATTCATCCACTACTTCCTTCGTCACCGGCCCATTTTCACTCAAATCGTAATCTATCTCCTCCTCTGGTTCCTCTGTATCTGGCGGCAAAAAATCTGGCGCCGAACGGTCTAGATAAATATCCCCAGAAAACTTATAAATCGCAAGCGACACCCCAGTCGTCACAAGAGCAATCAAAATCGAAGCCACACCTAATATCACCAAATTCCATCCACCCTTCGTCATAGGCTCCTCCGCAAGTTTGTCACGATCGTTATCTGCTCCGCCACTAGTTTCCTCAGGCTCTTCACGTCCGCATTTACGGCGCTACGTCCCACCCTAGCACTAGCCAATCTTTCATAAAACCCCTCTGGGTTTTCTCTACAGTTAATCGAAATCGCCTCCGCCAAATCCTGTTGATACGCCACATAATCATCTCTAAATTTCTTCTGTGCTTCTGCAAATCTACTCTGGTTTTCATCTAACCCAAACCCAGGCATACTATTATCCACCAAGCGGTGATTCAGCGGCTTCAAAAACTTGCCAAGAATAGTCTCATAAATCTGCCCTAGATATACCCTAGTTTGCCGATCCTTCACCTGAACCTTCCTCAAATTCTCGTGAATTTCATCACAATAGTCCACAATCGCATGCTTCTGCCCCTCTGTTAAATCGCCAGCCGCGCCAGACGTCTCGGCATACGCAGACGCCACCACCCCCAAGAAACATTGACAAAAAAGCATAAGTGTGATATAATAAAGACATATACGCTTTTTCTTCATAAAAAAATTATATCACAAAACACCAAAAAACCGGCCCAAAACAGCCGGTTTTTCGGTATCTAGCCTCTAGATTTCAATCAAATCTACTTCCTCTTCCTCTTCCTCTACTTCCTCCTCTACTTCCTCTTCTATCTCTTCCTTCTCGATCCCAGTTAGCACATACCCATCATCAGTCGAAGTAAATGTCATTGTCACTACCGGGAAAGTATCACTATAATCCTCGACATACTCATCAACCACAGCATCGTTGATAATATCTGGACCAAGACAATACACCGTCTCTTCCGTAAGTCCACAGACCGGCACTAGGTCACGATAAACTTCAATATTTAGGGTATCTTCCTCATCACCATAAGTAGCGTCTTTCACACGCACTACCGACACGAAGCCTATACCACCGGCAGTGACCGGCGTCACTACAATTTGCCCGACACCGCTATCATTGACTTGGTAAGCAAAACTTCCGGCCATCAAATCGTTGATTGTCTCAAAATTAGAAATATCCGTACCAAAGAGCGCTCTATATTTGTCGTTCATAGTAGCAAAATCCACGACGTAGCTACCGGCTTCATTTGGCCCATAGACGCCACGGAAAGAAAGGTTATAAAATGCCAACGCTAGCTTCGCCGCATCAGTCATACCAGCATCGAGAATCGTATTATACGGAGAAATCTCATTTAAATATGGCCTAGCAATGTTTTCTGCAGCTGCCTTGTCGACCGAAATTTCCTTTTTGTATTCTACCCTAGTATCTGGCTTCTTCATCATGCCAAGTACACCAAAGACTACGCCAGCTAGAGCAAGCACACCACAGCCAATCATTGCAACAAGCATAGTCCTAGATTTGTTCGCACCAGCCGAGCCATTACTGAAAGCAACCGAATCGCTACTGGTTTTTTCTTCAACATTAATCCCCTCGAGCGGCTCTTCTACGAGACTGATATCCGTAGAAATCGCAGCAATCGGAGTCTGAACTGGAGCTGCCGGAGCTGGAGCTACTGGAGCCGGAGCCGGAGCTATTGGAGCTGCTGCTGGGCGCCCACCGAGCATCTGCCCATCAGCTACTGGACCATTCGTCACACTAGGACGTGCGGCTGGCTGCATTGCAGGCATTGCCGACGCCGCTGGCGTAGCAGGCCTCTGCGCGATAAATGGGTTCTTTGAACTTGTTGGTTTTGCCGCCGACTGCAGTTTCGCAGGCTGCGGCTTTGTTGGTTGCTTTGCTTCCCCCACCGGTTGCTGTGGTTGCATAAAAAATCCTTTCTAAATCCTTATGCTTATTATAGCACAAAAAATGGTTTTGCAAAACAAAAAACCAGCCCACAAAAGACTGGTTTTTGGTGTTTTACTTAGTTGATTTTTTTGTCAGGCCGGTAAGTACGTATCTACCATCCACTTCCTTAAACGACATCTCGACAGTAGGGATCATCTCCTCGTGGCTCTCGACAAACTCAGTCACACCAGCCGCATCAAACTTTTTGTTTGATATGCAATACTCCTCAGTTACGCCATCTGGAGCATCAGGAGAGTTGACATATTCACAAATAGCCACGTTATCATAATAGACTGTAATAGTCAGACCATCCGCCGTCTCGCTAGCCTCCTTGACCTTAGCGACGCTGACAATAGGCATGCTGGAGCCAAAAGCATCGCCTTCAACTTCAAATTCCCCATACCCAGAAGCATATTCTGTATAGAAAAAGTCACACCAAGATTTAGAAGTTATGTCCGCCTTTGCCAAATGTTCACCAAACAGCTTATAATACTCCTCGTCCAAAACCTCGTAGCCCACTTTGACTTTATCATAAGCAGTTACAAGACGACTAGGGACATTCCTGTAGGCTAGCATTATTTTGGCACCATCATCCATGCCGTTCAAAATCGTAGTGTGAGGTATGAGCGATCTTAAGTATGGGCTCACTATGTTTGTCGCAGACGCTAGGCTAACCTTAGGCTCCACCTTTGTCTCCACCTTCACCTCAGGCTCCTTCATGAGTCCATAGATACCGAAGCCGATACCGGCAACTGCCAAAATTCCTAACCCCACCATAGCGATGATGGAGCCACTTCCTTTTTTCTTTTCAACTGGTGCCTCAAACGGCACTGCGATTGGTTGTTCTGGTTGCATAAAAATCCTTTCTAAATGCTTATGGTTATTATACCACGAGTTTGCCGGAAATGGGTTTTAGCGAGTTATTTGAGCACACACCGGACTGAAAAACCGCTGTAGCGATAGTTGGGACTCTGCGGGTAGACATCCGATGAACCGACGCCCAAATGGTACATGTAGATATAAGCGTTGTAAGTAGACGACCAGAAGTAGCCATACGTGCCCTGATAGCGGACCGAGCCATCGATGAAGACGCCCGAGAGAGGGGTACGGAGAGCGTTCTTGAAGTTGGTGTTATTGCTAGAATAGGTAGTGTAAAGGGCTTGGTATTCCCCACTACTACCACCTGTAGGCATACGCCAGCCTTTAATCTTCAATAGTATTGCCAGAAGGTGTACCTTGGCTTATACCATTACCATAGCAGTAACTACCAGCAGAGGCTGCACGGCAACCCTGTAAGTGCGGATTCGGCGGAGAACGAGGGAAACAGCCGAACTAATTAGCTATACAACGTAGTGGGAGCCCGTGCCTCTTGCCGTCGCTGTACGTATTGGCGTAGGAACTATTGAAGCCCAGGACGTAGGCGTGCGACGCATCGTTGGTAGTAGATGACCAATAGAACCCGGCCGAGCCACCATTGTAGAATGAGCTACCGAGGTAGAGGCCGGCGTAAACGCCATAAAATGGGGCTGCGGTAAGGGTTGCACCTGTGTCATAAGTATTTTTAAGTGCAGTGAGTTCTGCGTTGGTAGGAAGTCTCCAACCTTTAGGACAGATATCACTAGTAGCCTCGCCACTAGATGGGTTGGTACCAGCCGTAGCAGCTACATAGGAATAATAGCTGTAACATGGAGAACCGTTTCCACAAGTTACACTATTACTATTGTAAACATAGGCGGTATCATCGTTGGCGAAGCCAATGGTACTAGAAGCTGGAAGAGTATAATTAGATGTTACGTTGGAATCTGCTGGGGTTAGGGTAGCACCACCAGGTAGATCTAGATTTTTAGTCATCCAGATCAAGCCACCAATCTTGGCTATGGTATATGATTTATTACCACTACGGCTATCCGTGAGGGTACCAGTAGTACCATTTGCTATGCTGCTACATGGTTTAAAGTCTTGCATAGTACCGGTAATAGTGGCTGAACAGCTACTCTTCCCATTCAATGTCAATGTACCTGCACCGCTAACGGTCATGGTGGTGGTAGTGGATGAAGTGCTAGATAGTGATGCACTGCCAGATATAGCCCAGGAGGAGAATTCGTAACCAGAATTAAAGTTAGCGGCAGGAGCAGCAACTGTATGTTGGCCACAAGTAAGCGATACACTAGTGCCTGTGTATTTAGTACCATTGATAGTAATACCATTTACGCCAGTGCCTTTGCTTAGAGTGATAGTCTGGGATACGTTGCTTGCTGCAGATGTGGCGGTAAGTACTACATTGCCATTACCCATGGTGAAGTTCATCTTATACCTATTACCAGAATATTGTGTGGTAGTGCCAACTGTGCCTGCAGTACCAGATTGTGTCCAAGTAGGTACAGCATAGCTGGTACAGGTAACATTGGCATTCTTATCTATATAGACTGGAATATCAGTTTGCCCCCATCTATAAGTACCACTACCGGATGGGTTAGAAGTATTAGTGCCAGCAGATACAGTTAGTGTATATGTGTTTCTATAGAAATCTAGGCTGAGGGTAGTGTCTGCTGAGATATTGGATGCACTAGTACTACCTTGTGCACCATTGGCTGCATTTGATGCACCACGATAGTTTGTAATTGTCTTAGTGTAGCTACAAGAACCGCCATAGTTAATAGTCTCAGTGAGGGATGATTCTTGTTGGTATGCTTCCCATGAACCATCTGCATTCTCTCGTCTATATCGTTTAGTACAAGTGAATGTATCAATCTTCCACATAGCATAGAGGGCAGTAGTGTTAGCTGTAGTCTGGTCTATACCATAAGTTAGGTTAGTACCTGCTCCATTTGGGTTATATACTGTACCAGAGCAGGAATCTACGCCACTAGTTGTGGTGGTAGTAGTAGAGCACCAACCTAAGAATGAGTAGTGAGCTCTCTCTGGAGTATTATTTGCCAACGTAATAGAGGTAGCAGAGACGCTCACGCTAGACTGCGTGGTAGGCATATTTGCCACCGCGTCTGCGGTGTTTTTGTTGAAATTAATGGTATACGAGGCTGGGTTGGCCGTGACTTGTAATTTAAATGCCTTAGCATAAGAACCAGAGTAAGTATTGTAGTCTGCACGTACGCCTAGAGCTATAGAATAATTATTGGCAGATGAATTGGCTACGGTAGTATGGTCTAGGATAGTGCCTGTGGTGGTAGGTGAAGGGAGGAACATGGCAGAGTCTCCAGTATTGTCTATTACTGTGTTATTAGCTACGTATTTGCTTGGTTTGTAACCCCATCTATTGTTGTAGGTATTAGTATCAAAAGAGGATTTGGTCATAGAGCTAGGAATAGAGTTAATGGTATGAGTGATACCATTAGCTATATTAACTAGATTACCATTATCATCATCTGCCACTATACTTAGCTCATAGCCCGTGAAGTTGTTCGTAGTCACGCCAAACTGCGCTTCGCCTGCAGTACTAGACATAGCAAAGCTACCATTGGCGCTCTTTGGCGTGATAGCCACATTGGCAGAATTATTACTACTAGATAGAGTGAGTGAGGTGGTAGCGGCAGTAGCGGTACCAGTGGCAGCATTGGCTTCCTCGTGAGATACAGTTACAGGATTCAAA
>JAEEGL010217406.1_pt1 | contig 11359 bp, 15 predicted proteins | sample 9134231 | NCBI WGS metagenome assembly JAEEGL01 (sample SAMN16246548, study PRJNA631951) | gut metagenome | biome: gut microbiome; feature: rumen; material: fiber-attached | host: Bos | place: Iran: Karaj | collected 2018-10
CTTGGATATAAGAAACATCTACCACTTAGAGTTCCTCCAACATACTATGAAGGACCTTTAGCTTTAAGACAAGTTAATCACATGAAAACACTTAAGGAATTTCTTGGTGGGAAATCTATTGAAGCAATCGACATAAAGAAAGAAAACATAGTTGCATGTTATTCAACTAATAGTTGGGTTGTTTATGTTAACGATAAAAAAGAAATTAAAACATTAGTTGTCGATGGTAAGAAAGAATCAATCGAAGAAATGCATGCAATGTTAGAAGAAATAAAAGGTAAACTAACTAATTTGGAGGTTACAAATGGAAAAAATAGGTAAAGTAAGAATATATGATAACTGGAATGGAATCATAACTTCAAATGAAAAAGATTATGCTTTCCGTAAAGACGATATAATTAATGGGGAAGTTAAAATAGGTGACGAAGTAACATTCGTTTCTGAAAAATTTCCTCAATATCCAGAAAGAGAGCAAATATTGACAGCTAGATTTATTCAAAAAAAAGGACCATCAAGATGATGGTTCTTTTTAATATATAAATGTATCTTCAGAATAGAACTTAGGTTCACAAGTAATATTAATATTTAAGGCTTTAAGTGCTTTTAATTCATCATTAGGTAATATATAAGTTGAATGCGCATCAACACCTTCTAGTTTTTTAATACATGAAAGTGCTTTATCAATCGTTGGATTTGTTACTGAACAAATACTTAAAGCAATTAATATTTCAGATAATTTTAGTGGTTCTTTAGATCCATTTGGTCGATTCTTTAGAATTGGTTCAATCAAACTTGGTGGAAGTAAATTAATCTTATCTGGAATATGACCTAATTCTTTAATTGAATTTATAAACATTGCTGAAACAGCAGAAAGTAATTCAGATTCTTTACCTGTAATTACTTTTTTATTTGGTAATTTAATAGCAACAACTTGCTTATTTTCTTTTTCTTTCTTATCTAAAGCTGGTTTAACAACTTCTAGATAGTTTTCATCAATGCCAATTTCGTTCATTAATACCTTAATTCTTTGAGGAACTTCAGGATCAATCTGACCAATCTTAGCACTAGACATTTCATTAAAGTATCTTCTAACAATTTCTTTCTTAGCGGCTTCTTCTACGACCTCATTATTAGTAATACAATTACCAACCATATTAACACCCATATCAGTAGGAGAGTTATAGATAACTTTTCCAGTAATACGATATAGAATTGTTTTTAAAACTGGAAATAATTCAATATCACGATTATAGTTAATAGCAGTTTTACCATATTCAGCTAAATGGAATGGATCAATCATATTAACATCTTTAAGGTCAGCCGTTGCAGCTTCATAAGCAATATTAACTGGATGCTTAAGTGGCAAATTCCATACTGGGAAAGTTTCAAACTTGGCATAACCAGCATTAATACCACGCTTATGTTCATGATATAGTTGTGATAAACAAGTTGCAAGTTTACCACTACCAGGACCAGGTGCATTAACGAGTACAAGCGGTTTAGTTGTTTCAATATATGGGTTAGCACCATATCCTTCTTCACTTACAATGGTGTCAACATCAGTTGGATAACCCTTAGTAAATGTGTGAATGTAAGTTTTAATATTATAAGCAGTTAGTTTTTTAATAAACTTATCTACACTTGCTTGGTTATTATAAAGAGTAATAACAACACTGTTGATTTTGAATTTCTGCTTTTTCAAGTTATCAATTAATCTTAATACTTCGGTATCATAAGTAATACCATATTCAGCACGAGTTTTATTTTTCTCAATATCATTTGCATTAATACAGAAGATAATTTCCATATCATCTTTTAACTCTTTAAACATGTTTATTTTAGAATCGGGTTTAAAACCTGGTAATACTCTTGCTGCATGATTATCATCAAATAGCTTACCTCCAACTTCTAAATAAAGTTTATCAAAAAGCTTAAATCTTTTTCTGATTTGTTCACTTTGGATTTTAACGTATTTCTTATTATCGAATCCTATTTTCATATATACCTCCAAAATACTATCAAATTAATTATAACAAAAAAATCAAACATTTCATAAAAAAATATGCAATATTTTTTACTTTTTGTTATAATAAATATGGTGATAAAATGATAGACGAATTACAATTAACAGTACAAGTAAACATGTCTTATGAAGATTTAGATAAGGTTTTAACTGAAAAAGGAATGAATCGTGTTAATAAGAAGTATCAACATGATTTATTTATGGTAAAAGCCGATGAAGATTTATCAGATTTGGCCGATTTTGAAAAACTATCTAGAACAATTATCATAAGAGATGTTGAAAATGAGTTTAAAGGATATATATATAAAAAGTCATCATATGATATAATGACTGCAACTTTAAAAAAACAAAGTATCAGAGTTGATCTAGCTGATTTAGATCAGGGATATCGTTTTTTAGAGGCATTAGGTTATAAAAAGTACTTTGCATTAAGTCAGAACTTAATTGAATATGCTAATGCTACTAATAAAATATGTGTATCGGTTATTAAAGATTTAGGAGTTTTTGTTGAAATACATGGACATCACTTAAATTATCAAAATGGTACAACACCAGCTGAATTAAAGCAAATTCTAGATGATTTTGTACCAAATATAATGAATCGTGATTACTATGTAAGTAAGCCAATCATGATGATTAGAAAAATGTCAAATAAATAAAGGAAATTGAAAACAAAAAAAGTATATTATTAATAGGTGATAATATGTTAATAATAATACTTTTTTTTCTTGGATTCTTTTTACTATTCTTGTGGTGTTCTTTAAGAATTGCTAGTATATGTGACAAGGAGATGGAAAAAACAATTGAAAAAAAGAAGCAAAAATGATATATTAATAATAGGTGAGTAGGATGAAAAAAATAACTCCAAAGAAAAGTACTAAAAAAGTAGTTAAAAAGCCAACTATTAAAGAACCAAGATATAAGAAATATATATATCCAAGTATTATATTTGGTTTTATGTTAGCTTGTTTTAACTATGTATTCTTAATCCTTGCTTTATATTCACCATGCTATAGTGGAATCTATATACAATTATTTGATAATGTAATTTTAAATGTATTTTTAAATACATTATTCCAAATAGCATTCTTTGCTGCATGCTTCTTCTTAGTATCATACCTTTTTGTAGAAGTTGTTATTCATAAGCATAACTAGAGTTTAAAAAAACTCTTTTTTTTATTGCTTAAATATGAGATAATAAAGTAGGTGATAATATGAAAATATTATGTATGGGGCATATCAGTTATGACATAACTTTCCCAGTTGATGAATTTATAGTTGAAAACACTAAAACTCGTGTAAAAGAAAGAGTAGAATGTGGTGGAGGACCTGCTAGTAATGCAGCTTATTTACTTGGTAAATGGGGTAGTGAAGTTTATATTGCTGGCTTAGTTGGAGATGATCCATATGGAAAAAGGATTGTTGAAGAATTTGAAAAAGCTAATGTAAATACTAAATATTTAGAAGTAAGACATAACTATAAAACAAGTAATAGTATTATTATTAACAATTTATCTAATTCATCAAGAACTGTTTTAAGTTATCGTGAATCAGAAGCTCATATGAGTCCTATTAATCTAGATTTTGAACCCGATATCATCTTAATTGATGCTCATGAATATGATGAATCAGTTCGTTTACTTGAGAAATATCCAAATGCTATAAGCATCATTGATGCTGGAAGTGCTCGTGAAGAAGTAATTAAACTTGCTAAGAAAGTTAATTATGTAGTGTGTTCTAAAGTATTTGCTGAAGATGTATCAGGTGTAAAAATAGACTATGATAATGAACAAACTATTATTGATTTATATCATAAGTTAGAAAAAGAATTCCAAGGAATAATCGTTGTAACCTTAGAAGATAAAGGTGCATTATATAAATATGAAGGCAATATTGGAATAATGGATGCTCTTAAAGTTGATGCTTTAGATTCAACAGGAGCAGGGGACTTATTCCATGGAGCATTTACATATGGTGTAAGTAAATGTTATAACCTAAATACAGTTTTAACAATTGCAACAGTAGCTGGTGGTATATCAGTTAAGAGAATCGGTGGTCGAAACTCTGTTGCAACTAAAGAAGAAATGAGAATGTATATTCATGACTTTGAATGATGTTATTTTTGTTGATAGTTTACCCACACTAGATTTACATGGATATGATAGAATATCAGCTCGTATCAAAATAAATGAATTTATTAAAGAAAACTACGTACTTAAACAAAATATATTTGCCATTGTTCATGGCGTTGGATCAGGAATTATAATGAAAGAAACCCATGAAACACTAAGAAAAAACAAGCTTGTTAAGGACTTTAAGACCTATTATTACAATAATGGGTGCACAATTGTTGAGATAATCGTTGACAAATAATGCTTTTAATAGTAAAATAAGCCCTTGCATAAAGGAAATAGTCAATTTGACAAATAAAAATTAAGTGCTATAATAGGCGGCAATTAAGGGGGAAAATAAAAATGTACGAAAGTAAAGAAACTTCAATAAGGGGAATCGTTGTAACAATCTTATTAATAATCCTTGTTATTTGTTTATTAATATGGATATTCCCAACAAAAAAAGATATTAAAGGAATCACTGGTGGAAATAATGAACCACTTTTAAGTGAAATATTCGGACGTAATATAAGAGTATTACAAAATGCAGGACGTGCATATTACTATTCTGCAACTTTACCAAAAAATGCAGGAGATTCAACTAATATTACATTAGGTGAATTAGTAGAAAAGAAAATGCTTTTAGACTTAACTGATAAAAATGGTAAAGTATGTAACAAAGATGCTTCATATGTTCAATTAACTAAGAATAGTGATGGTACATATGAAATGAAATCATATTTATCATGTGATGATGAATCAAATTACATTCTTGCATCATTAGATTGTTCAAATTTCAAGGGAAATTGTAAATCTGAAGATATTTCAAAAGATGATAAGAAAGAAGAACCAATCGATGATAAAGAAGCACCAATTGATGATAAAGAAACACCAATTGATGATAAAGAACCGAAGAAAGAAGTAACTTACTATTATAGATATTTATATAGTTGTCCAAAGACTAGCCAATCTTATTCAGGTTGGTCAGCATGGTCAACAAATTATGTAAGTCCTTCAAGTAATCGTGTTGTTGATACAAAAGTAGAATACGAAAGAAAATATGTAAAAACTGGTACTAAACAAGAACCAGTAACTACATATCAAACAGTTACAACAACAGAATATGAAGAAGAAACAAAACGTTATGTTGATACACATCCAGCAGGTGCAAGTTGTGTTACACTTCCAAGAACAGGATATACATTATATGAATGTAAAGTTAGAACACCAAAAACTGTAACTAAACAAGTTCCAGTTACAAGTTATAACACAGTTGATGTATACGACTGGCAAACAACTGCTGTAACTTATTATCGTTATAAAACGTTAACAAGTAGCACAAGTTATTATACAGTATGGAGTACCAAATCAAATGATACTACATATAACAATATGGGATGTACTGTTATTAAGTCAGAAAAGGTAGCTAAATAAGGTAGATCTAGCTACCTTTTATTGTTTGACATTTGAGTCATTAAAAGATATAATTAAAAATAGAATAGTGGGGGTAAAAATATGAAAGGAATTTACTTATTCGACTATATAAACGAGAACGAATTTAAGAAAATCGAACGTTCTTTAAAGAAGTACAATATGTTAGCTTATAAGAAACTATACTTTGAATATTATCCAGCATTAAAAGAGGGTAATTTCTTAGGAGAAATGGTTTCAAAGAATCAACAAAATGGTACTGAAACATATGAACTTAAGTTGCCAACAGATCCAATGTTTGCAAAAGTTCATGATGATATTAAATTACATTATATAGTATATTTGAATGATCACATTGTTATGTTAGATACAATTTCTCCAGAAGATATCTTAGGAGAAGGACATCAATCAGAGTTAGTAACTTATAAAGGTGTTATGGTATCTAAAGAACATGCTGAAAAAGATATATTCAAGATTAATTTACTTAATCTAATTCAAAAATAGATTTAAAAAATCTATTTTTTTGGGTATTAAAAGGAGTTTTTATGAAAAAAGAAGATTTAAAAGCTTTAATAATTGCATTTTTACTTATACTTTTAGAAAGTGGATCATACTTTTTATGCAAACTTTCACCGATACCTCGTACACTATTAACAAGTAGTTTTGATGATAAACTACCATTTGTTCCTTTTTTTGTTTGTTTTTATTTCTTATGGTATTTATTTTTACTTATAATACCATTTGTACTATATAAACATGAAAAAAAATACTTAGTAAGATATGCATCAATAGATATTATCTGTGTAATAATTGCATCACTTATATTTATCTTTTTTCCAACAATTATTATTCGCAATGTTGATGTGAATAGTTATAAGACAATATTTATTTATCCAGTTAAATTTATTTATTTTACTGATACGCCAGATCTTTGTTGCTTACCTAGTATGCATTGTGCAATGAGTTTTATATTCATGTATACAGCACTTAAAACAAAAGAAATGAAGTGGTACTATAAAGCATTGATAATATTTGCTTCATTTGGAATAATTGCTTCAACATTACTAATCAAACAACATGTAATATGGGATGTTTATGCAGCTATAGCTGTAGTAGTTTTATCTATTCTAATAGATAGATATACTAAAGTAGGAACATATTTTAGAAATAAAGTAGAAGAATTAGATAAATATATCGATAAAAAGATAAGTAAATCAAAATTAAGTTCTAAATTAAAATAAAAAGCATTTTTGAATGCTTTTTTTGTTTTATTCACATAATTGCACATGTTTTATCGCATTATCATATTATTCTTTATATTTTTTAGTTTTAATGCGACAATTATTTTGGTGAATACTATGAACTTAGAAAGACTTATTAGTTTAAGAGAAGATTCCGATTTACTACAAAGTGATTTGGGCAACATCCTAGATGTTACTCAATCAAACTATTCAAGATGGGAAACAGGTAAAGAAATAATTCCACTTCGAAAGTTGAATATGCTTTGTAATTATTTTAATGTCTCAACAGACTATATGTTAGGATTCACCAAAGAAAATAAAGAAGTTAAAAGAGTAGAACTAAGTTCAGTTGAAATAGGTAAAAGAATTAAACAGATACGTATTAATAATGGAGTTACTCAAGTAGAACTATCAGAACTTTTAAATACTTCACAATCAACGATAAGCGCTTATGAGTCAGGAAAAACATTAATACTTACGGCTTTTGCAATAGAAATATGTAAAAAATATAAAATATCACTTGATTATCTACTTGGAAGAGAAAAATAAAAACGGATTAAATCCGTTTTTTTTAATCTACGTTAACTGTTTTAGCATATTTCAAGAATTCTTCTTCTAATTCTTTACGATCATCGTATTTGCCAAAAAAGTTAAGTAACCAGAAACCATCTTTTCCCTTATAAAGAGCTGACATATCATAATATCTATCATTTTCAGTTGTTGAATCATATGTAAAATAATAGAAATTATCTTCCTTATTCATTTTAATAACTTTACCATTTGCTTCCATAACAGCATTGGCATAATCATCTAAAGTAGATTCACTATTTAAATTGATTTTTGCAAGTTCCTCATAACTTTCTTCTAAAGCAGTAACACCTGCTTTTTTAGATATAAAGTAATAACTAGCTCCTTTATAATCATCTTCTTTGAAAGCATCAGTTAAAGTAATTTTGAAATTATCCTTGTTGAATAATTTTTCCTTGGTTGCACAACCAGTAAGTCCGACTAAAAATATCAATAATAATGTTAAAAATAATAAGTTTTTTTTCATAGTTTCCTCCCTTGGCGACTATTATAGCACAAAAATAATATTTTGCTTGATAAATTTTTAATAAATTATTATAATAATTTACTAATAGAGGAGATACAATGCCGAATTTAGAAAGAATTGACGAAGAAATAGTCACAGCATTCGTCTATGATTTATTAGATTATTATCAAAAATTTGATGATAACAGTATTAATGTAGTACATGGATCAGATGAGAATATACCTCGTAATAATGCTGGTTGGTATCATTATAAAGATGAAATGCATTATATTCATATAAATGTACCAAATATTTTAAACTTAAAAAATGCAGTAGATGCTGGGCTTTTAACTACTAGAGATTTCTATTCATTTGTATCTTTAATTGTTGGTCATGAATTTCGTCATTTTTTACAAGCAAGGTTTGCTATGGATGGTATACCTATAGAAGGATATACTAAAAAAGACATTTTATTAAATGAATTAATAATATATATTAAGATGTTTTTTGATAGATACTATCAATTAAATAAAGGATTTATTAAATGTGAGGAAGATGCTGAAAAGTTTGCAGTTAAAAATAGTTTAGAATTTCTATCTAACTATTATCCAGAACTAGAACCAGAAGTATCAATTGTAAGAGCAGTTAATTTCTATGCGCGTTTACATACAAGAGCAGGTATGATATCAACAGTACCAGGTGGATCAAAGTCAGTTGATGAAATATTAACTAGAATTGAAGAACATATTAAGAAAAACTTGAGAATACCTGATTTAAGCAAAACTTTAACTGTTGCTGATCCAAGACACTATGAAGTACATGATTATTTTGGTTTAAATAGGGAAGCAATGATGACACCTGAGTTCTTAAGAAAATATAGAAGTATTTTTAACGGATCTAAACAAGACTTATTAGTTGTAAGAAGGATCTTAAATGCAATTAATAATCCATTAGAATCTTTGGAAAGTTTTCCAGAGATGAGGAAAAGATTTATAAGGGGTAATTTATAGGAGGGTTTATGGAAACAATAGAAAAAGTAAATGATGAAATATTTATCGTGAAAGAAAAAAATGTAGAAACTGGGATAACTAGAATTATTCTAAATGTAAATGGTGAAAAAATAGTAATGTTCTATGGAGGATCAAATCTTGATGCAAGTGTTAAAATAAATGATAATTACATTGTTGCTTATTCAGGAAATACATCAAATGGAATGCCACTTCAAGTACACTGCGCATACAATATTAAATATAGAAGATTTGTACACATGGATCGTGCAATGAAGAATAAAATTCAAAATATGTTGATTACTCAAAAAGGCATTAATTTGAAAACTTTATTAGCAATCATAAATGGATATCCAGTACCAGAAAGTGTACAAGCAAATGTTGATGAACAAATTAACTACCTAACAGCAGAAAATCCAGAATTTACTAAAGAACAAGTAGTTGAATATATATTAACAACTTATCCAGAATTAAGAGAATATAGCCATTATCAACTTCCAGTATCAGTATATGAATATGATGAAATTGAAGCTGCTCTTGGAACAAGTGCATTCTTCTTTCATGTTATGCCACAAGTTATTGATCTAGATGAAGCTGATCAAATAGCATCATTACCTAAAAAAGATCAAATGAAAGCACTTGGAAAACATCCATCATTAGATCCACATGCTAATCCATATAAATATGGTCTAGGCTAGAAAAAATAAACAATTATATTAATTTATAATTGTTTTTTTATAAAAAAAATTGACAAATTGAAAAAAAATGGTATTATATACGCGTTCTATATAGAAAAGGGGGAATTTTAAATGCTAAATTCTAAAGATGTAAAATTAAATATTATGGAATTATTAACAACTGATGAAAGTAAACGTACTGTTGGCAGTAGAGTGAATGGTCAAACTATGTCATTTGATTCAACTAAACTTGCTGAAAGAAGACAAGAAATTGCAACTATTTTAGCAGAATTAGGTGTTCATGAACAACCAAAGATAAGTTTAAAAAGTTTAGCAGCTAAAATGTCAGGGGAAGTATGGAATGAACTTCAAACAGCTGAAGATATTGAAGCATTAGATTTGCTTTTAGCTTGTTCTGATGCATGTGGTTTCATTAACAATGGAGCAACTACAGTAAGTGACAATATAAATGGTCTTGGTGCACTAAATGCAACATTACTATCACCATCTGGTAGAGCTATAGTTGGTAATGATACTATCTGGGCTCGCTTAGTTCGTGAAAGAATAGCTGACAATGTAAGTTTTTATCCTGCTCAAGATAAAATCTTAGAATATGCTATTGCATCTCAAGCAGCAGTAGTTCCAACAGTTAGATAATTAAAACGATTGTAATAATCGTTTTTTTTGTACAAAAAAACTAACATCGCTGTTAGTAATAATCAGATGGTGCAGGTGAAGGGACTTGAACCCCCATGGATAAACCGCTAGATCCTAAGTCTAGTGCGTCTGCCAATTTCGCCACACCTGCATATTAGTGGTGGACCCTGTAGGATTCGAACCTACAACCCCCCGGTTATGAGCCGGATGCACTAACCGTTGTGCTAAGGGTCCTTCTTGTTACTGCTATATGATAACACAATCCAAAAGATTATGCAATATTTTTGATAATTTTTGTTTTGAAAAAGGAAATTGAAAACAAAAAAAGTATATTATTCTTGGTGATACTATGAATAGTTTAAAAGAACTACCTAAAAATGAAAGACCAAGAGAAAAATTAAAAAAATATGGTGTTAATAATTTAACTAATGAAGAACTTCTAACGATTTTGATTGGTAGTGGTAATAAATATGGCAATGTTCAAAATCTTAGTCATAAAATTCTTTCTAGTATTGAAAACATAAGTGATTTGGTTAATCTTAATTATGAAGCATTATCTAAAATAAAAGGACTTGGTCCATCTAAAATATCTATCATATTAGCAGCAATTGAACTATCTAAAAGAGTAAAAAGAGTAGATTTGGTTGATGTCAAGGTAGATAGTACCAAAAAAGTATTTGCTTACTTTGAAAATGTTTTTTCAAATGAAATGCAAGAATGTTTTTATGCTGTTTTTTTAGATGCATCCAAGAAAGTAATAAGAATTAAATTACTATTTAAAGGGACTTTAGATCATAGTTTAGTTCATCCAAGAGAATTATTTAAAGAGGCTTATCTACTAAGTGCTTCATCAATAATATGTGTTCATAACCACCCGAGTGGTAATATAACACCATCTAAAGAAGATAAAATGTTAACTGATAATTTAGTTAGAATCGGTCATATTCATGGAATACCAGTTATAGATCACATCATAATAGGTAAAAATGAATACTATAGTTTTTTTGAACACAACGATATTTAATTGTAAAAATAGTTTTCTTGTATTATAATCTTTTTAGAAGGTAGGAGTTTTATGATGCTAGAAAATAACAACAAATCATCTGATACTTTTGAAAATAATATTCGAAATACATTTCCAGAAACAGATGAATTAGAAAAGCAGAATGGTCAACCAAC
>JAEEGL010826184.1_pt1 | contig 11359 bp, 9 predicted proteins | sample 9134231 | NCBI WGS metagenome assembly JAEEGL01 (sample SAMN16246548, study PRJNA631951) | gut metagenome | biome: gut microbiome; feature: rumen; material: fiber-attached | host: Bos | place: Iran: Karaj | collected 2018-10
AACACTAATTAAAATACCAACAGACATGAGAAAGCATATTGTTGCCGGCAACTGGAAGATGAACAAGAGCTTCGCAGAGGCCGATGAACTGATTGACGAACTGATGAGCAAGCTGGAAGAGGTAACCCTCCCGCGCGACGAGCAGGTCATCATCTGCCCGCCGTTCCCCTTCCTGGAGATGGCTTCCGACTATGCCAACGACAGCTACTTTATGGTTGGCGCACAGAATGTTGCCGACCATGAGAGCGGCGCCTATACCGGCGAGGTGAGTGCCGAGATGCTGGCTTCGTGCGAGATCGACTACTGCATCGTGGGCCATTCGGAGCGTCGCGCCTACTATGGCGAGACCGACCAGACGGTGGCTGCCAAGGTCGACCTGCTTCTGAAGCACGACCTGAAGCCCATCGTCTGTGTGGGTGAGGTGCTCGAGGAGCGTGAGAGCGGACGTCAGTTCGACGTTGTGAAGACTCAGGTCGAGGGCGGTTTGTTCCACCTCGACGCCGAGCAGATGAAGAATGTGGTGATTGCCTACGAGCCCGTGTGGGCCATCGGTACGGGCAAGACCGCCACTCCCGAGCAGGCTCAGGAGATGCATGCCCACATCCGCTCGCTGCTGGCTAACAGGTGGGGTAAGGAAGTGGCCGACGAAATCAGCATCCTCTACGGCGGAAGCTGCAAGCCTTCCAACGCCAAAGAGCTCTTCGCCTGTCCCGATATCGACGGCGGCCTCATCGGCGGCGCTTCGCTCAAGGCCGACGACTTCATGGGAATCATTACCGCTTTTTGATTTTTTGGGAGTTAAGGAGTTAAGAAGTTAAAGAAGTTAAAGACAATGGAAGTGTTGACGCAGAATGCTACACGAATATATGTATTGTCTTTTGCTTCGGCTGCCGAGCTTGATGAGGCAACTCCTAGCGAGCATAGCGAGCAATAACTTCTTAACTTCTTTAACTCCCCACAGAATTATGTCTTTTGAGCGGTTTATAGCACGGCGGTTTATGCCGCGTCGCGGAGGGGGCTTCTCGGGCCCCCTCACGTCGGTGGCTGTGGTGGGTATCGCGCTGGGCGTGATGGTCATGATTATGGCTGTATGCATCCTGCGTGGTTTCCGGGGCGACATTACCGGCAAGGTGGTGGGCTTCGGAAGCCATATAACCGTCCGCAGCTATGCAGCCGGCGCCGAATACGACGCCATACCCATTCCGGCCGCCTATTCGGTGGTGCGCCAGCATATCGAGCAAGTGCCCGGTGTGCGCAAGGTGCAAGCTTTCGCCACCAAAGGGGCTATGGTGAAGACCGACGACCAGATATACGGTATCGTCTTCCGAGGCCTCGAGGCCGGCTACGATACCGCGTTCTTCGCCTCGTGCCTGGTGGAAGGGCGGTTGCCGGAATTATCTGAAAACTCGGAGAATTCCGACAAGACTCCCTCGAACGATGTGCTTATCTCGTCGGTCATTGCTTCGAAGTTGGGCCTACATGTGGGTGATAAGATGCGCACCTATTTCTGGCAGGAGAACACCTATCGCGCCCGAGCCTTCTCCATCTGCGGTATCTATCGCAGCGACCTCACCGAGATGGACGAACTCTATGCTGTGGGCGACCTGCGGCAGATTTCGCGCATCAACAGCTGGGAAGAGGGCGAAGTGGGTGGCTGGGAGGTGCTGGTCGACGACTTCAGCCGACTCGACGAAGTCTGCTCCCGTGTTCTGGAAGTGCTGCCCTACGAGCTCACTGCCGTTACCGTGCGTGAAGCCAATCCGGCCCTTTTCTCGTGGCTCGACCTTCTTTCGAGCAATATCACCCTCATTCTGGCCATCATGTGCATCGTGTGCGCTGTAGCCATAGTGAGTGCCTTGTTGATAATGATATTCGAGAAGAGCAGCACCATCGGGGTGCTGAAAACCCTCGGTGCCACCGACCGCTCCGTGCGTCGCATATTCATCATGCGAGCTTCGCGCATCATCCTAGAGGGCATCGCCGTTGGTGTGGCCATCTCGGCTGTGCTTTGCTGGGTGCAAAGCCGTTTCCAGGTGGTGAAACTCGACGCCGAGAGCTATGCTATGAGCCGTGTGCCAATTGATGCCGACTGGCGCATATTCCTACTTGTGAGCCTCGGAACCCTCGTTGCGTGCCTGCTGGCGCTGCTGCTTCCGGCGGCCTATATTTCGAAGATTGACCCCGCAAAAACCGTACGCACAGAATGAAACAACGACTCAAATGGCTGCTCCTCGCGCTCACCACAGTAATGGCTCTGGTGGCCTTGTGGCAGGTGCACAATATCGCAGAAGCGGTGCGTCAGGAAGAGGAAGAGAACGTGCGTCTCTGGGCTAACGCCATAAGCCAGCGCGCCCATATTATGGAGGTGCAGCAGCAGTTTTTCGCCGAAGCCACACTAGACGAACATCGCAAGATGGAGATGTACGCCAATATCCTCCAGTCGTTCAACGACCCAGATATGGGCTCCGATTTGCGTTTCAGTTTGGCTTACGTCAACTATATCGTCGACAGCGCAAAAACGCCTATCATCATCACAACCTCGCGCGATTCGATGATTACTGTGCCGCAGGAACTTGCGGGGACTAAACTCGAAGGCGACCTGTTTGAGGAATACTCGCAGAATCCGCCCTTCCACTACAAGATTTGGGGTATGCCTATGACCCTCTATTACAAGGAATCGCAGCAGTATACCCGCTTGCGCGAGCTGCTCGATGGCTTCACCCGTTCGTTCCTCACCGATATCACCCAGAACTCCGTAAAGGTGCCTGTTGTTATTGTCGACAGCACCCGTACCGTAGTTTTCGCTTCAGGAAACATCGATTCGGCACATATTGAAAACCTCAGATTCGGCAACGACCCCATCGAGATAACCCTGCCCGACAGCCGCCACGCCTACGTCTACTACGCCAACAGCCCAATGGTGCGCGGCTTGCGCTGGATGCCGATACTCTATCTTTTTATCGCCTTCGTGCTGGTACTTGTGAGCTACAACTTCTTCCGCACCGCGCGTCGCGACGAGCAGAACCGCATTTGGGTAGGTCTTGCCAAGGAGACCGCCCATCAGCTGGGTACGCCACTATCATCGCTCTCCGGGTGGACCGAATACCTCAAAGGCAAGGAATTCACGCCGCAGTATGCAGCCGAGGTCGAGAAAGATCTGCAGCGTCTCGACACCATTACTCATCGTTTCTCGAAGATAGGCTCCGTACCGGAACTGAAGGACGAGAGTGTGCGTGCGGCGGTGGAGAAGGCGGTGAGCTACCTCCGTGGGCGTTTGCCACGCAAGGTGCAGATAAACATTTCGATGCCCGACGACGACCCGCTCACCGTGCCGCTTAACAGTTACCTCTTCGAGTGGGTTGTGGAGAATATCTGCAAGAACGCTGTCGACGCTATGGAAGGGGAGGGCGAACGCGACCGCAAGGGAGCGAATGCCGTTCCCGCAAGGGAAAACACAATCACCATTGTGGCTTCGCAGGATGCCCGCAAGATTTACCTCGATATCAGCGATACCGGCCGAGGTATGACGCCAGCCGTACAGCGCAAGATATTCGACAGCGGCTTCACCACCAAGAGTCGTGGTTGGGGCCTCGGACTCCCGCTGGCGCGCCGCATTATCAACCAATACCATCGCGGTCGCCTTTACCTCAAATACAGCATACCGGGGCAGGGGAGTTGCTTCCGCATTGTGCTACGTAAAAAGAAATAGGCCGTATGAAACGAATTGTATTGTATTTGATTGCAACCGTGGCGGTTTGTGGTGCCGCAAAGGCGCAGGACACCTTGCGTATCACGCTCGATAGTTGTCTCAACTATGCCTATTCCCACAATATAACTGTGCAGAACGCTGGCCTTCAGCGTGAGGCGGCAGCGGCAGCGCTGGAGCAGGCACGCTGGAACTTCACCCCCTCGCTCTCGGCTTCGGCTGGTGCCGATATGGCATTCTTCCAAGGTACACGGACGACCAATACCAGCTACGGTGCGGGAGCAAGCTGGATACTTTTCGACGGGCTCAACAATGTCAACACCCTGCGTAGCAGCAAAGCCGAGCAGCATCGCAGCGATGTGGCGGTAGAGAAAAGCCGCAACGATATTGCCGTGCAGATTATCAATACCTACCTGGAGGTGCTAGCCAACAAGGAGCGTCAGCAATATCTGGCAGACCTTTACTCTTCGGCACAGAAGCAGGCCGACGACGCGGAAGCACGATACAATGCTGGTCGTCTTTTGGAAAGCGACTATCTTCTCCTTAGAGCCAACTGGAAACGGGCAGAGAGCGACATGAACAACGCCGCATTCGCCATAGAGAACGGCCTGCAGCGTCTGCGCTATCTTGTTGGACTTCCTGATAGTGTTGTCTTTACAGTTGAGCCTGTTCCGGATGTGCAGTTTTTATCTGACAGCTATCAGTTCTCTATAGACTCGCTTCCGGAGATGAGGATGAGCCGCCTCGAACTGGAGAAAGCCCGTTATCAGTTTAACATGGCCAAAGGGTCGCACATGCCTCAGTTGGGGCTCAATGCTTATACTTCTTACTATGGTGGCGACCATGTTCGCACCGATGCTGGGGGAATGCTAGTAACTACAGGTGGCGTAAACACTACGTTAAGTCTAGGTCTCTCTGTGCCTATTCTCAATCGCGGATATACCCGTATGCAGGTGAAACAGGCCCGTCTGGGTGTCCAGCAGGCCGAATTGCAGTTGCAGCAGACACATGACGAGATGGAACAGACTTTCGCCGAACGCTTCCGCGCTCTCCAGCAGGCCCGCAACACTCTCGAAGCCTGTCAGGCTATGCAGCAGGCTACGCAGGCGTCGCTCGACACCTATAGGGCCAAATATCAGGCCGGTACCGTTACCGCTACCGAACTCCTGCAGCAAGAGGAGCGCTACCTCGCGGCAGTCAACGACTATCTGCAAAGCAAATATACATACATCATTTCGGATATGGTGCTCCGTATCTATATTGGAAAATAATACATCATGGAAAACAAAAAGAATAAGAAACGTCGCTGGCTCTGGTTGATACCAGTAGCGATAGTGATATTGGTTCTCGTCGCGGTTTTCGGACGCAAACAATCCGGGGCGTACCAAATCAACTGCGAAGCGGTCGCCAACGAAGAACTCACCGAGGCGGTTACCGCTACAGGCGTTGTCCAGCCAGTTTATAAGGTTACCGTCGGCACTCAGGTGAGCGGCATTGTAAAGCGTATCCATGTGGATTACAACAGCCATGTGAAGCAGGGGCAGCTCTTGGCAGAACTGGATAAATCCCTCCTGCAGGAGAATGTTAATGTCAACCGAGCCAACCTCTCGGTGGCCACCAGCCAGAAGAATCTTGCCCAGAAGGACTTCGACCGTGTCAGTCAGCTTTTCGCCCAGAAAGCCGCCACTCAGGAGGAATACGACCAGTCGGAGGCTAGGCTGGAGCAAGCCGCCAACCAGCTGGTTACGGCACAGGCCAACTACGATAACGCCCTTACCGAACTGCGCTATGCCGAGATATATTCCCCTATCGACGGTGTTGTAATCAGCAAGCAGGTAGAGGAAGGACAGACCGTCCAGGGGGCCTACAGTGTCCCGAATCTCTTCACCATTGCCAAAAACCTTACCGAGATACAGGTAGAGGCCAAAGTGGACGAAGCCGATATCGGACGCGTACGTACAGGGCAGGCGGTTACATTCAAGGTCGACGCCTTCCCCGGCGAGGAATTCAGCGGCACCGTCAGCCAGATACGCATGGAGCCGCAGATGAGCAACAACGTGGTTACCTATGTCGTAATCATCACCGCCATCAATCCCGACGAGAAGCTCTTCCCCGGTATGACTGCGTCGGTTACAATCGTTGTAAGTAGCGAGGATGGCATCTGTATCCCCCTGTATGCGACACAGCTTCAGCCCGATGCCGCTGCCGTCGCTGCCCTGCAACGCCAAGGCTACACAATAGACACCGCGGCAAGCAGCGACTCTTCCGGCACATACGTATGGGTCAAGAAGGGCAGTCAGATCACGCGCCGTCAGGTTGTGCTGGGTCCCAAATCGAAAGTCAAAGCCATTGCCGCCTCCGGTCTGGCCGAAGGCGATACCGTTGTCACATCCATTGTCGACTACGCCCGGTTGAAAGCCGAACGCAAAGCATCAATGTTCGAATGATGAACACCATCGAAATAACCGACCTACACCGACACTTTACCGTGGGCGACGAGACAGTGCACGCCCTCGACGGTGTAAGTTTCAGTATCGCCCCGGGCGAGTTTGTCAGCATCATGGGAACCTCTGGCAGCGGCAAAAGCACGCTCCTCAACCTTCTGGGATGCCTCGATACACCCACGTCGGGCACCTACCGGCTCGATGGCGAGGATGTCCAGCTTATGAACGACAATCAGTTGGCCGACATACGCAACCGCAAGATAGGCTTTGTTTTCCAGAGCTACAACCTGCTGCCACGCACCACAGCCCTCGAGAATGTCGAACTGCCGCTCTTCTACAACCGGCATGTCTCGCCGCGCGAGCGTACCCGCCGAGCCAAGGACGCCCTTTGTCTTGTGGGCCTTGAAAGCCGTATGCAGCACACCTCGGCGCAGCTCAGCGGCGGCCAGCAGCAGCGTGTGGCCATAGCGCGTGCGTTGGTCAACGACCCCGTGCTCATCCTTGCCGACGAAGCCACCGGCAACCTCGACACACGCACCAGCTATGAGATTATGGCCCTCTTTCAAGACCTGCATGCGCAGGGCAAAACTATCGCCTTTGTCACCCACGAGCCCGATATAGCCGCCCTCACCACCCGTATCATCCGCCTCCGCGACGGCCATATAGTCGAAGACAAGGCCAATACCCCGCTATCCGCCCTTCAAATGCTCCAAACATTATGATTGTCATCGATACCATACGTCTGGCCCTGAGGGCGCTTCTTCGCAACCGCATGCGTACCTTCCTCACCATGCTCGGAATCATCATTGGCATCTCGTCGGTAATCATCATGATGAGCCTCGGCTCAAGCCTCACGGCCGTGATGAGCGACACCTTCTCCTCGCTGGGCACCAACAGCATTTCCGTCAGTAGCAAGTGGGAACGCGACGGTGGCTACTGGCGCCGGCTTCACGAGATGGACCTTGCCGACCTCGACGCACTCACCGAAGGCTGCACCCGCATCTCGGCCATCTCGCCCGTGGCCTACACCTCCATGCCCCTCGTATTCGGCAACAACAGCCATAGCGGCACCATCGAAGGCTGCAACGCCGCCTATCTCGGGCTCAACGGCATGTCGCTGGAATATGGCGCGATGTTCGACTCGCTCGACGTGGCAAGCTATGCCAAAGTATGCGTCATAGGCCCTACCGTGGCCGGGAAACTTTTCACCGACGGGGAAAATCCTGTCGGGCAAACCATCCGGTGCGGCGATGTGCCCGTCACCGTCATCGGTGTGCTTCAGCACCGCGAAAAAAAATTCGGCTACGACTTCGACGACCGCATCATCATGCCCTACACCACCGCAATGAAACGCCTCACCGGCTACACCCATTTCGATGAGATAAAGATAGCCTGTGCCGACCCCTCCGACAACGACTACACCGTCGCCGAGATAAGGAACATCCTCCGGACCATACACGGACTTGGCCCCGACGACCCGGACGACATCGACATCGAAGTCCAGAGCGAGACCGTCGAGCAACTGGGCGAAATACTCTCCATCGTCGTCCTCGTCCTTTCCATCATCGCCGGTATATCGCTCCTTGTGGGCGGCATCGGCATAATGAACATCATGTACGTCACCGTCACCGAACGCACCCGCGAGATAGGTTTGCGTAAAGCCATCGGAGCCCGCCGCAGCAACATTATGCTGCAGTTCCTCACCGAGAGCGTCGTCCTCTCGCTCACCGGCGGCCTTCTCGGCATACTTTTCGGCCTCGCTGTCTACGCCATTGCGTCGGCGCTCGTCGAGCAGTTGCCCTTCGTGCTCAATGGCGGAGCCGTCGCCATCTCGTTCCTTGTCTGCACCGCCATCGGCGTCTTCTTCGGATGGTACCCCGCCCGGAAAGCCGCCGCGCTCGACCCGATACAAGCCCTCAGATACGAATAGCATTATGGCACGATACTTCATACATCTGGCCTATAACGGCACCGCCTACTGCGGATGGCAGACCCAGCCCGACCTGCCTACGGTGCAGCTCACCTTGGAGCAGACCCTCTCCACGCTTCTGCGTCAGCCAATCGCTGTTGTGGGTTGCGGCCGTACCGATACCGGTGTCCACGCCTCGGATTTCTACGCACACTTCGATGCCGACGCCGGTTTCGACCGCGAAAACGTGGTGTTCAAGCTCAACAATATGTTGCCGACGGATATAGCCATCTTCGACATCTTCCCGGTGGCCGACAATGCCCATGCAAGGTTCGACGCCACGGCCCGCACCTACCAGTATCACGTCAGCGACCGCCGTCTGCCGTTCTGTCAAGGGCTTTATACCCGCATCTGGTTCCAGCCCGATATCGACCTTATGAACCGTGCCGCCGAGGTGCTTATGGAGTACGACGACTTTACCTCGTTCGCCAAGCTCCACACCCAGGTCAAGACAAACATCTGTCACCTCACCGAGGCCCGTTGGGACGAGGTGGGGGAGGAGTGGGTCTTCACCATCCGTAGCAACCGCTTTCTGCGCAATATGGTGCGCTCGGTAACGGGGACCTTGCTCGACGTTGGGCGTGGAAAACTCACTATCGACGGTCTGCGCGAGATAATCGAGCGCAAGGACCGTTGCGCCGCCGGAGTAAGCATGCCCGCATGCGGTTTGTTCCTCACCAAAGTTGAATATCCCTATCTATGAAATATATCGAAGTAACATTTACGATGGAGTCGACGGAACTCTTCCGCGACTTGCTAGTTGATACCCTAGGCAACGAGGGCCCTTACGAGAGTTTTGTGGAAACGCCCGACGGCCTGAAGGCCTACGTCCAGGCGTCGCAATACGACCACCACTGGCTTGCCGCCACCGTCGAGGTGTTCCCCGTGCCGTTGAAATATACGGTGACTGAGATGGAAGACAAGGATTGGAACGCCGAATGGGAGAAGGAACATAAGGCCGTACTTGTAGAATACAAGGGCGGAAGCGTCTGGGTACGCGCGCCATTCCATCCCCACCGCGACGATGTCAGTTACGAGATAATCATCGAGCCGAAGATGAGTTTCGGCACCGCCCACCATCCCACCACCTATATGATGCTCTCCTATGTGGCCGAACTCCCCATGGTTGGGAAACGTGTCCTCGATATGGGCTGCGGAACCGCCGTGCTGGCCATCCTCGCCAAGATTCGCGGAGCGGCATACGTGGAAGGTATCGACGTGGACGAATGGGCTTTCGCCAACGCCAAGGAGAATGCCGCGTCGAACAATGTGGAACTTACACTTAAGCTGGGCGACGCCACGAGTATCGACGGCCGTTTCGATATTATCATTGCCAATATCAACCGCAACATTCTTTTGTCCGACATGAACCATTATGTCGCTGCCCTCAACCCCGATGGGGCGCTGTTGCTCAGCGGCTTCTACGAGGCTGATATCCCGGTCTTGGTCGAGAAAGCAAATACGTTGGGAATGACCATGACGGACAAGAAAGTGCGCGACGGCTGGGCCGCAATCCGCTTACAGCTTACAGCTTAACACTTACAGCTAATGATCGTTTGTATCGCAGAGAAACCGAGTGTGGCGCGTGAGATTGCCAAAGTGCTGGGTGCCAACACCTCGCACGAGGGCTACTTGGAGGGCAACGGCTATCAGGTAACCTGGACCTTCGGCCACCTCTGCTGTCTGAAGGAACCTCAGGACTATACCGACCAATGGCGCCGATGGAGCCTCTCGGCGCTACCCATGATACCGCAACGCTTCGGAATCAAGCTCATTCCAAATCAAGGCTACGAGAAGCAGTTCGCCACCATCGAGCGCCTGATGCAGGCGGCCGACAGCATCATCAACTGCGGCGATGCCGGTCAGGAGGGTGAATTGATACAGCGGTGGGTGATGCAGAAGGCAAAAGCCACCTGCCCGGTTCAGCGCCTATGGGTGAGCAGCCTCACAGAAGAGGCTATCCGTGAGGCTTTCGCCAATCTCAAGCCGCAAGACGAGTACCAAAGCCTCTATGAGGCCGGCCTTTGTCGCGCTATTGGCGACTGGCTTCTGGGGATGAACGCAACACGCCTCTATACGCTCCTTTTCCGACACGACCCCAAACAGGTGTTCTCCATCGGTCGTGTGCAGACTCCCACGCTGGCCATGATAGTGCGCCGCCATGAAGAAATCAAGAATTTCAAACCCGAAAAATATTGGGTGCTCAGTACCCTCTACCGCAACGTGGTGTTCACAAGCACCAAGGGTAAAATAAAAGACCCCAAGGACTTTAACGACCTTAATGCCCTTAAGGAAAAGGACTTCACGGTGACCAAAGTGGAGCAGAAAGCCGGTACCGAAGCGCCGCCCCGTTTGTTCGACCTTACGAGCTTGCAGGTGGAGTGTAACAAGCGCTATTCCTTCACGGCCGACGATACGTTGAAGCATATCCAGAGCCTCTACGAGAAGAAGCTCACCACCTATCCGCGTGTCGATACCACCTACCTTTCCGACGACGTTTACGCCCGCTGTCCGCAGATTCTGCAAGGTATCGTTCCCTATGCGCCGCTCGTTCAGTCCCTTATGGGCAAGAAACTGAAGAAGAGCAAGAAGGTTTTCGACAGTTCGAAGGTAACCGACCACCATGCAATCATCCCCACCGGACAGAATCCGCAGAACGCAAGTCTCACTATAGACGAGAAGCGTGTATACGACCTTGTGGCGCGTCGCTTTATCGCAGTATTCTATCCCGATTGCAAGTTCAGCACGACAACCGTGATGGGTGCGGTTGAGAAACTGGAGTTCAAAGCTACCGGTAAGCAGATTCTGGAAGATGGTTGGCGAGTGGTATTCGGCGGAAAATCGGAGTCTTCGGATAATTCAGATAATTCTGAAAATTCTGAAAAAGAACAAGTGCTTCCAGCTTTCGAGAAAGGGGAGCACGGCCCACACAAACCGTCGCTTACCGAGAAGCAGACGACGCCTCCAAAACCGTATACCGAAGCGACGCTCCTCCGAGCGATGGAAACCGCTGGTAAGATGGTGGAAGACGAGGAGTTGCGCGACGCTATGAAGGCCAACGGCATAGGCCGTCCTTCGACCCGCGCCGCCATTATCGAGACCCTCTTCCGTCGCAACTACATCAAGCGCGTGCGTAAAAGCATCGAACCCACAGAAACAGGCATCCAGCTTGTGGGTCTCATAAAGCAGGATCTGCTCAAAAGCGCCGAACTTACAGGCCAATGGGAAAAGAAACTGCGC
>JAEEGL011551320.1_pt1 | contig 11359 bp, 5 predicted proteins | sample 9134231 | NCBI WGS metagenome assembly JAEEGL01 (sample SAMN16246548, study PRJNA631951) | gut metagenome | biome: gut microbiome; feature: rumen; material: fiber-attached | host: Bos | place: Iran: Karaj | collected 2018-10
ACGGGGAAGCCGCGGCCGTTGTCCTCCACCGAGACGGACCCGTCGGGATGGATCTCCACCACCACGTCGGTGCAGAAGCCCGCCAGGGCCTCGTCCACGGAATTGTCCACGATCTCATATACACAGTGGTGCAGGCCGCGCACGTCGGTGGGGCCGATATACATCCCCGGGCGTTTGCGCACCGCTTCCAGGCCCTCCAGGACCTGGATCTGATTCTCGTCATAATGGGCATTGTTCACCGGATCAAAGTTCTGATTATCCCTTGCCATGATATCCTCCGTCTGTGATCTGCCTGTAACCGGCCGGCGCTGTGGAAGCACAAAAAAGCCAACTTTCCACAACATGATTATATCACAAATCATGCAATTTTAAAAGGAAAGAAGGCCGGATTTTTTGCATTTGACCATTAAGTTTATATTAAACTTTTAATCATTTCGCAATATTTGTGCAACAATTATTGGAGCCGGATCCGGGACGCGCGGAAGCGGCGCCGACTGATCCCGCAATAAAAAAACGGGGCCCCCGCGGGCCCCGGCGCTGTGGATGAAACATGGTCTCCCGATCGGCCGGGGCCTTTCGGGCCCCGGCGCGGTCAGGGGAGGATCACTTGAAATAGACGGTGGTGTTGGCGACGGTCATCAGGGTCATCAGGATGCCGTTGATGAAAGCGGCGGTCCAGATGTTCCCGGTGCGCTTGGCCAGGGCGCGGCTGATGCAGGCCGCGATGGCCAGGGTGGGCACCATGGCCACCAGCACGATGCCGGACAGGGCGGAGCCGGGATGGGCCGCGACGCCCGTGGCGAACAGGGTGATGTACTGCCTGAGCAGCCACAGGATGATGCCGCCCGCGTTGAGGCAGACCGCCAGCAGATAGCCCTTGACGCCGTCCTTAGTGCCGGCGTTGATGGTGATGGAGGCGGTGGAGATCAGGTAGAACAGGATGAAGGTGGGCAGATACTTGAGCACTGCCGGGATGATGTTCGCGTCAAAGGTCTTGAAGGCGAAGGTCCAGATACGGAAGTCCGTCTTGAAGAGCGCGTCCATCAGGAACAGCACGCAGTAGGCCACAGCCACGGTGACAAGAGCGGTGCACAGGCCCGCGATGATGGCCATGGGCTTGAGCACCACGCCGTAATCCTTCAGCTCGGCGCCGTCCTTCCCCTTGGCGAGGACGAAGACCACCGCCATGATGATAAGGGCGATGAGGGCGCAGGCCAGGGTCCAGTAAGCGATGGAATTGACCACGGGCGCTACCCAGACGGCGTTGTCGGCATACAGGCTCGTCTTGCAGACCACCGCCAGCGCGGCGCCGGCCACGGCGGCGATGATGCCGGCGATCAGGGAGCGCTTATTGCCGCGGCCCAGGATGCCCAGCACCAGGCCGGCGGCGCCTACGGCGATCGCGCACCAGAACAGGATGGTCTTTCCGGGCTCACCGCCGTCATACAGGGCCGTGAAGAACAGGCCGGGCAGCAGGATCGCGATCACCAGGATGACCGCCAGCACCGCCTTCATGTTCCCCTTGGCGGCGGGCAGTTTCCTCAGGGCGCCGGTCCTGGCGCTGCTGAAGAAGGGCAGATCCGTCACGAACTCGGCCACGGGCACGATCAGGAGCACGAAGCCCATCAGGGCGACACACTCGAAGATCTCCTTCCACTGCCAGATTTGACTGCCGGAAGCGATGGGAGCGACACCGGTATCGAAGTCCTTGAAGGCTTCGGTATAGAACTCCACCGCGCTGGCCGTGGTGACCTTGGAGAAGTGGTTCCAGGGATGGGTCTCGTAGGGCTGGTAGATGATGCGGCGGCCGCCGTCGGAGGTATCATACCAGGTGCCTGCTTCAGGCGCGGCCTGCTGCAGGAAGGTCTGGCCCTCAGGAGTGCCCACATAGTTCTTCTTGCGCACGGTGCCGGCGGGGGCGTCCGGAGCGTTGAAGAAGAACTCGTCGAACTGAGCGGCCACCTTGCCCAGGGTGCGGCCGCCGCCGTTCTGGTCCGCCACCTCGGCGGTGACGCCCACGAACCCGGTGTAGGAGAAGTCGGCGCCCTCGGTCAGCGAGGCGTAGATCTTGCGGACGCCGGTCGCGGCAAAGCTCTGCTCGTCAAAATAGACGGCCAGGGCGCTGGAGAAACCGCCCATGGAGTGGCCCGTGACGCCGATGATGCCGTTGCCCGCCTCGTCCTTGAGCACGAAGGGCTGATCATAGGCGTACTGGACCGCGTCATACTGGCTGTTGATCCAGAACTTGCTCCACAGGGAGAAGAAGTCCGTTCCGCCGTACTGGGTCTTGTCGAAAGCGGAATGGCCGTGATCGTACATATCCATGGCGAAGACCACGTAGCCCCGGCGGGACAGCTCGATGGCGTTCGCGTCCTGCATCTCGGCGGAGTTCAGGTAACCGTGGGTCACCACCACGGCGGGACGGGGCGTTTCGGCCGTAGCGGTCTTGGGCTTGTAAAGAAGGCCGCTGAGGACACCGTGGTCCGTCTTCACCGAGAAACGGCTGACGTCCACGGTCCCCTGACCGCCGTTGTACATCCCGGCCAGGGCACTGCCGGCCAGGATCAGCACCAGTGCCGCGCACAGGATCGTGAGGGTTCTTTTGCGGTTTGGCTTGAGCATCGTCTTATCCTCCTTACATAACAGAGCGGACCGGTCCTAGAAATCAAATCTTAAACCTGTCCGTCATTTACCGTCATTATATATGATTAACAGATATTGTCAAGCTTTCCGCGCCGCCGGACGCGCCGGAAAAAGCAGGTTTTGTACCGCGGCCGGCCGCTCACGGATTGAAGATGATCGATGAGGTGTGATATGATGGTCCCAGCACCGCTGTATGGAGGAAGTGACTATGAGATCATCCATCCGCATCATCGTTATCATCGCGGCCGCGGCCGTCATCCTTATGTCCTCCGCCTTTTCCGAAGACCTGCTCCCGTGGCCCCTGGGCCTGAAGTTTTCCGATTTCAAGGAGGATTTCTCCGCGGAGACTTCGGACGGCGGGACTTTCACGTTTTCCGAAGCGCTCAGGGACAAGGACCTGGTGCTCATCAACCTGTGGGCCACCTGGTGCGGCCCGTGCGGCAGCGAATTCCCGTACCTGGAGGAGGCCTACCGGGCGTTCCAGGATGATGCGGCCGTCATCGCCCTGTCCGTGGAGCCCGGGGACACCCCCGAAAAGCTCGCCGACTACGCGCGAAACCGGGGGATGACCTTCCCCGTGGGCAGCGATACCGGGATCGGCCTGGGGGCCCTCTTCGTCGGCTCCGGCATCCCCACCACGCTGATCGTGGACCGGTACGGGGTCATCGTCTTCTATCAGGTGGGCGCCATGACGGACGCCGACGCCTTCAAGCGCCTGTTCGACGCCCTCACCGGGGACGACTACACCGCGTCAAGGGTCCTGACCCGGGTCCCGCCGGCGAAGCCCGACGTGCCCCGGCCGGACGAGAGCGCCCTGAACGGGGCTCTGAGCGCCGGCGGGGATATCATCTTTGCCTGTTCCCCCGATCCTCTCATCTGGCCCATGGTGCCCGCGGAGGACCTGGGCCGCAGCGCCGTAAAAACCGCCAACGCGGGCAAAAACTCGACCACCGCCGCCCTGACCGCCCGGGTGGAAGCCGGGCCGGATACGGCCCTCTCCTTTGACCTGAAGACCGACACCGAGGCCGCCCGGGACCTGATGCAGATCCTGGTGGACGGGGAGAAGGTCAAAGCTTTCAGCGGCTCCCACGACTGGCTGACCTGGGCCGTCCCCCTGAGCGAGGGGGCGCACGAGATCACCTTCCGTTATGTGAAGGACGAGAGCGGGAGCCGGGGGCAGGACGCCGTATGGCTGGACGAGGTGCGCCTGATCCCGCGTGAGGAGGCGCAGGCGATCCTCGACAGCGCCGAAACCTATCCCGCCGCGGAGCATGCGACCCTGGAGGTGCTCAACACCGGGGCGCGGCGCATCCTCTTTGACGATCCCCGGGGCATCATCGAAAAATACTATCCCAGCCGCGGCTTCTTTATCGTGCCCGATGACCGCGCGGAGGTGATCATCGTTCCGGACAGGAGCATCGATATCGAGGAGGCCTTCGTTTTCGTCAATTACGACGGCCAGTTCGTGCCCCTGTCCGCGGCGGAGCGGACGGAGGAGGGCTTCAGGGTGATCACCAACGGGCATGATTCCGCGGGGAAAAGCGGATACCCGGACACCAGCGTGATCCTCTATCCCAGCATCCTGACCGAGAAGGTCAGCGAGCTGACGATCATCACCCTCTTCGCCGATGAGGATAACGTGGATATCTTCCTCGACGGATTCCGCAGCATGGATGAAACAGCTGAACTGGCCTGGCATTACGCCGACGAGGAGCCTGTCAGCGGCCTTGCGGTATACACCGTCACCTTCACGGATCAGTTCGGCCGGCCCGTGCCCGGCTGCATCGTGAATTTCTGCACGGATGACATGTGCGTGCCCGTCACGGCGGACGAGTTCGGCAAAGCGGAGTTCACCGGCGCGCCCGGCACATACCACCTCAAGGTGCTCAGAGTGCCGGAAGGGTACGAGTTCGACACATCCCTGGAGTTTTATACGGATGAGAACGGCGGGGACACGCCGCTCACCGTCACAAAGCGATAGATCCCTCACAGCCGTCTTCACCGCCGCCCGAAAAGAGCGGCGGTCTTTTCATCCCCAAAACAAAAAGCGCGGTGACGTACCGCGCGGATGGGTATCATATACTTTTATAAAGCTCAAGGCGAGACCGGCCAGTCCCCGGCCCCGGGCGTCTGACCGGATACGGGGAACCACATCACGTCCGCGATCTTAATATCGCTGTCCGCCCGGATCTTCGTGAGGATCCTCTCCCGGGCCTCCCCCATCGCTTCCATGGGGCAGTAGTCGTTCACCCCTTCGGCGGCGCGGCCGCTGGTGAGGACGGGCACCGGCTGAAGGAGACAGCCCCGATAGCCGTCCTGCCCGAACACGAAGGTGACCCGGGCGAGCATCGCGTCAAAGGTGGTCATATCGATGGTGCCGCCGAACATCAGGTTGCCCAGGCTCCATATCACGGGCACATCTTCCACCCGGCCGATCCCCTGTACCACATGGGGATGGCCGCCCACGATCAGGTCCGCCCCGGCGGCCGCGGCGGCCTGAGCCATGCGCTCCTGGGTGTCGTTGTGGCGGAAACTGTACTCGGTCCCCCAGTGGCAGGTATAGACGATCACCTCGCAGCCCGCTTCCCGGAGCGCGGCGATCTCATCGGCGATGAGACCGGGCTTGCTCAGGAAGACGGTCTCCCGGATGCCCGCGAAGCCGAACAGATGGCCTTTGAGCTCCGCGACGGCCGTCTCCCCGTAGCCGCTGAAGATCACGCCGGCGTTTTTCAGAGCCTCCAGAGAGGACTTTCTGCCGGCGTCCCCGTAATCCATGAAGTGGTTGTTGGCGATATTGACCTGCTCGATCCCTCCCTGAAGGAGCACCTGTGTCCACTCCGGCAGGCCCCTGAAGCGGAAGAGCCTGTTGGTGTTCTCCCCGGCCCTGTCCGCCTTGAGCACGCACTCGAGGTTGACCACGGTCATGTCGTCGGACCCGAAGGATGCCGCGAGCCGGTGGAAGGGATAGCCGCAGCCGTATTCCTCAAGGTACCGGGGCAGGGCGTCCTCACGCCCCCACCAGGCTTCCCGGGTGCCGATCACCGCGTCGCCCCCGAAGGTCACCGTCACCGCGTCCGTCCCGTCCGTCAGCTCAGGCGGCTCCGGGGCCTCCGAAAGCTCCCCGGGACTGCCCGCGCGGTAAAAGGGCCCGACCTGTTTGCCCGCCAGCGCGGCGATCCTTTCGCATTCCCGCGCTGTGGGATCGTCGATGACGAACACCCGGGTACGGAAGGGCAGATGGGTGTAGAGCCACCAGGCGTCGATGCCGCTCTCATCCGCGGCGCTTTCCGGCACCCGGATACAGCCGTGGGAGCCTTTCTGACCCAGTTCGGCCCGCTGGGAAGTATAATCCCGGTATCCACCCGAGAGACGGTAGCCGACGGAATGGATCAGGTTCCCCCCGTCGTAACGGATGCAGTGCTGGTAATACCGGCCCTCCGACTCAAAGTCCCCGATGCGCACCTGGGTGAGGAAGGCCCCCGCCGCCGTTTCCCGGATCAGCTTGTTCGGAGCCGTCAGGCCCGTGGACACGGGCAGGGTCACCACCCGGCGCCCGTTCTCATACAGGGTCATCTCCTGCGCCCTTTTGTCGATCACCAGGGCGTAGGGGCCGTTGGGGCTCACCACTTTAAGATGGTCGGCCGGCACGTATCCCGTGATCTTCTCCCCGTCCTCGTGCCTCCAGGCGGTGATCCGGGCCCAGCCGTCCTCCACCGCAAGCACCTCGACGCCCTGGGACTGCCCGTGCAGCGTGCCAAGAGCTGCCGATGTCTTTGAGGGCTCGGCGTAGACGGTCTCGTGGTCCACATCCTTGATATCCGCGACCACCGACGTTTTCATCGCCGCGGCCCAGATCGCGGCGTCATCCGCGCCGTCCGGGGGCATGACCGGCCCCGTCGGAGCGACTTCCCGGACCGGGGCCGCCTCGTCCGCCAGTTCCACCGTGACCACTGCCGCCCGCCCGGGATCCTCCCGGGCCGCGAAGACCAGATCGTACCGCCCGGGGGCGAGGTATTCCCCGCCAAAGCTGCCGTCCCAGACCCAGTTGAAGGGCTCCGCGCTCCTGAAGGGGATCACGGCCGTCCCCAGGGCCTCATCCGATCCTGACGCGAACACCGTCATGTCGATCCTGCCCTCCGGAGCGGGACGGGCGGGCCTCAGTTCCGCGAACCATTCCTCCCCGCCCTTCAGATACAGCCTGTCCGAGGAAGGCAGGGCAAATATGAGCGACTGGGCGTTGGCCGTCACGCTGATCCGCCCGCTGAAAGCGTATTCCGTTCCGTCGCTGCCCTCAAGGACGGCGCTGATCAGATAACTGCCGTTGGACGCGCCGATCCTGTCCCCGTTTTCCGCGCAGCCGTCCCATATATAGTCCTGTTCCCCCGCCGCGACGGGGAATTCCAGATGCCGGTACTTGTTGAACTTATCGCCGATCGTCACCTTCACGGTGCCGTCCACCGGGGCGCGGACCGTCAGGGCATTGTCCGTATAGGCGGAAACGGCCCGCCGGGAACCGACGGAAAAGCCTCTCTCCGCCGCCCGGGCGCAGGAGAAAAGAAGGACCGCGGCCAGACAAAACAACAGCGCTTTTTTCACAGGCACCTCCGTCCCTCAGTCCAGCTGCAGCAGATACAGCTTCCGGTAGATCCCGTCCTTTTCCAGGAGCTTTTGATGCGTGCCCTGCTCCCGGATGCGGCCGTGATGCATGACGATGATCTTGTCAGCGTGCTGGATCGTGGACAGCCGGTGGGCCACCATGATGGTGGTGCGCCCGCGCATGAGTTTCTCCAGAGCGTCCTGGATCCACTCCTCCGTCTGGGTGTCGATATTGGCCGTGGCCTCATCCAGGATCAGCACGTCCGGATCCCGCACCAGGGTGCGGGCGAAGGAGATCAGCTGCCGCTCCCCGGCGGAGAAAGTGGAGCCCCGCTCGGTCACATGCTCGTGATACCTGCCCGGCAGCCGCCGGATGAAACGGTCCGCGTTGGTCATCTCCGCCGCGGCCGTGATCCTCCCGTCGCCGATCTCCTCATCCCGCAGGCGGATGTTGGAGGCGATGTCCCCGGTGAAGATGAACACCTCCTGCTGCACCTGCCCGATCCGGGAGCGCAGGGACGTGATGTCCAGATCCCGGATGTCCGTCCCGTCGATGAGGATCCGGCCCTTCTGGATATCATAGTACCGCCCGATCAGGTTCAATATGGAGGATTTGCCCGCGCCGGTGGCGCCCACGAAGGCCACCCGCTCGCCTTTCCCGATGGTGAAGGACACATCCTTCAAAACGTAGTCCTCCCCCTGATAGGCGAACCACACATGGTCGAACTCGATGGAACCCACCGGACCGGAAATGACTTTCGCGTCCGGCTTCCCGATGACGGTGGGCTCCTCGTCCAGGAGGGTGAAGATCTTTTCGGCGGAGGCCACCGCGCTCTGGAGGGTGGCGAACTGCTCCGCCAGGTCCTGGATGGGGTAGAAAAGATTGTTGATGTACTGCAGGAAGATATAGAGGGTGCCGAAGCTGGCCACGCCCTCCTGCACCTCGAAGCCGCCGATCAGGATGACCAGAGCCAGGGCAGCCACGCTGATCAGATAGGTGGCCGGGCGGAACAGGGCGTTCACCATCATCTCCCGGTAACTGGCCTTGAACAGTTCATCGCTCTTATCCCGGAACTGATCGTGCTTTTCCTTTTCCCGGGCGAAGATCTGGATGACCCGCATCCCGCCGATATGCTCCGAAAGGAAAGTGTTGAGGGCCGTCACCTTCGTCCGGGTGACGCGGAAGGCCCTTTTGGACAGGGTCCTGAAGATCAGGGTGAGCACCGCCGCCACCGGGACCATGATGACCGAGTACAGCGCCATCCGCGGGTTGAGGATGAACATCACCAGGATATAGCCCGCGATCTTGACCGAGTTCTGGAACAGGTTCACCAGGATGGTGGAAAAGACCCCGTGGATCGCTTCCACGTCGTTGGTGATCCGGGTGACGATCTTGCCCACCGGCGTGGTATCGAAAAAGCGCATGCTCAGGCTCTCCATATGGGCAAAGAGCCGGTTGCGCAGGTCATAGACGATATCCTGCCCCAGGCGCTGCATGATCAGATGCTCGAAACGGTTGCACACCAGAAGGGCCGCCAACAAAAGCACGTAGATCAGCGCCGCGCGCCCGATGCCCCTCAGCCGCGCCTCGGCCTGCTCCCCGGGCAGGAAATCCCCGGTGATATAGCGGTCGATGGCGTTCCCGATCACCACGGGCCGGAAGATGTCCAGAGCGGTGATCACGAGCACCAGCGCAAGGCACAGGATGAACACTTTCAGATGGGGCCTGACCATCTCCATCAGGCGCCCCACCGCGCTGCCGCGGAAATGGATGTCCGAGGAGGCCTCCGCCTCATCCCGCACCAGGAAGAGCCGGGAAAGAAGGCCGTCTTTCTTTTTGCTCACCGGTCCTCCCTCCCCTCTTCGTAAAGGCTGGTCTCCAGCTGCTGCTTTTCATACAGGTCACGGTAGATGTCCCCGAGGCTCATGAGCTCCTCGTGGGTCCCGTATTCCGCCCGCCGCCCGTCCTCCAGGACCAGGATATGGTCCGCGTGGCGCACGGTGGAGATCCTATGGGCGATGATCAGGGTGGTCCTGTCCCTGCGCAGCGTCTTGAGGTTCTCCACGATCTCCCGCTCCGTATCCGTGTCCACGGCGGAAAGGGCGTCATCCAGCATCAGGACGGGCGCGTCCTTCAAAAGGGCGCGGGCGATGGCTACCCGCTGCCGCTGCCCTCCGGACAGCGTCACGCCCCGCTCCCCGGTGACGGTGTCGTAGCCGTCGGGGAACTCCATGATATTGTCGTGCACTTTGGCCGCCTTCGCCGCCCGCTCCACCGCCTCCCTGCCGGCCCCGTCCACGCCGAAGGAGATGTTGGCGGCGATGGTGTCCGAAAACAGGAAGCTGTCCTGGGGCACGTAGGCGATATCCCGCCGGAGCACGCGCAGGGGGATATCACGCACCGGGACGCCGTCCACGGCGATCATGTCCTTGTCCGCGATGTCATACAGGCGCACCAGAAGGTTCATCAGCGTGGTCTTGCCGCAGCCGGTACGGCCGATGATCGCCAGGGTCTCCCCCGGGGCAACGGACACCGATACCCGGTCCAGGACGATCTTGCTCTCCGCGCCCGGATAGGCGAAACTCAGATCTTTCAGATCGATGCCGCCCCGGAGCGATGTGATGTCCTGCCTGGTGTCGGGGCCGTCGGTGATATCGGGCTTCTCCTTCAGGATCACGTCCACCCGCTTTACGGAGGCCATGCCCTGGGAGAAGGAGGACACGCACTCGCCCACGGCGATCATGGGCCAGACCAGCATGCCCACATAGGAGTTGAAGGCCACGAACTGCCCCAGGCTGATCTCGCCCAGGATGGCCAGACGCCCGCCGTAAAGGAGCGTGATCAGGGTGGAGATGCCCACCACGAAATTGAGCAGCGGGATCACCAGGGCCATGAGCCGGGCCACGCCCAGGTTCTTTTCCCGGTTGAGGAGGTTCACCTTCGAAAACGCCAGGAGCTCCTTTTTTTCCTGCACGAATGCCTTGATGACCCGGATGCCGCTGACGGCCTCCTGGGTCTGATCCGTCAGGGACGAGAAAGCGGCCTGCTTTTCAAGGAAACGCCTGTGCATCGCCTTGCCGAAAAAGATGTCCCCGAAAATGATCAGGATCATGGGGATCACGGCCGCCAGGGTCAGCCTGGGGCTGACGTAGCGGATCATTTTGACCAGCACCAGCACCAGCATCACCGACGCGTCGAAGGTGGTGACCACCGTGGAGCCCAGCAGCTGGCGCACCGCCTGCAGATCGTTGGTGAAATGGGCCATCAGGTCCCCGGTCTTGTGGAAATTGAAATAGCGCATCGACAGCGTCTCAAGATGCCCGAACAGATCGTCCCGCATCTCCCGCTCGATGGCCCGGGAGGCGCCGAACAGGAAGTACCGCCAGAAGAAGCGCCCCAGGGTGATGATGGAGCCCGCCAGCAGGATGCGCAGCACCATGCCCTTCAGGCCCCGGCTGTCCAGGGTGCCCTCCTTGAGGCCGTCGGTCACATTGCCCGTCATTTCCGGGATCCAGGTATTGAGCAGGTCCACGACAAAAAGGGCGGCGATACCCAGAAGATACTGCCACCAGTGCCTGCGGATATATCCCCACAGCATTTTAAGAGCGCTCTTCATACATTCCTTTCTTCCATTCCATTCTTCCCACCGGGTCCATGGGTATTATACCCGAGGGGGAGAAACTGTAAAGCCGTTTTTTGCCTTTCTCCGCCTTGACAAGGCCCGCCTAAACGCTTAAGATGAACGGGCATTCAATCAAGGAGGATTTCACGATGGCAGATCTGACCATGGACAAACTGGTGGCCCTGTGCAAGGTGAGGGGCTTTATCTATCCCGGCAGCGAGATCTACGGCGGCCTGGCCAACGCCTGGGACTACGGCCCTCTGGGCGTCGAATTCAAGAACAACGTCAAAAAAGCCTGGTGGAAGAAATTCGTCCAGGAATCCCCCAACAACGTGGGGCTGGATTCCGCGATCCTGATGAATCCCCAGGTGTGGGTGGCTTCCGGCCACGTGGGCACCTTCAATGACCCGCTGATGGACTGCAAGAGCTGCAAGGCCCGCTTCCGCGCGGACAAGCTGATCGACGACTGGGCCCATGCCCGCGGCGAGGAGATCATC
>JAEEGL014456283.1_pt1 | contig 11359 bp, 7 predicted proteins | sample 9134231 | NCBI WGS metagenome assembly JAEEGL01 (sample SAMN16246548, study PRJNA631951) | gut metagenome | biome: gut microbiome; feature: rumen; material: fiber-attached | host: Bos | place: Iran: Karaj | collected 2018-10
AAATTGATACTAACGTTTTCCGGGGAGAACCAATGAACAAAATAACTCTGCGTTCGATCATCATCTCGCTGATAATCATGCCCTTTCACATATATCTTATTTTTGAAAGCGAGTTGGTGCTTTACCATTCACAGATAACCTGTTTTCCCCTGTTTTACACCTCGGTGTTCATTCTGCTCATGCTGTGTCTGGGCAACCTGCTCCTCAAGAAGCAGTGTCCCTCCAAAGCCCTTACCAGGGCGGAACTCATCACCATATACGCCGCCTCCAACATAAGCGTAGTCTGGGTGAGCCACGACTTCATGCAGGTCCTCATCAACGGCATGTGCTACGGCATGCGCTACGCCACGGCGGAAAACAACTGGTTCAACCTGATAATCAACCGGACCCCCGACTGGGCCATCATCAAGGACAAGGCGGCGGTGGACGCCTTCTACCTGGGCAACGAAAACTTTTTCCAGTGGAAATACGTATCTGCGTGGCTGAAGCCCATGGCCTGCTGGAGCGGCTTCGTTTTGATAATGTTCTACGTGATGATGTGCATGAACACCATCATACGCCGCCAGTGGATCGAGAACGAAAAGCTGTCCTATCCCCTGACTGCCATCCCCGTATCCATGACCGAAAACACGGAAGGCTTTTTCCGGAACAGGCTGCTCTACGTGGGCATATTCCTGTCCATCGCCTTTTCCCTGCTGCAGGGGCTGTCGTCCGTCTTCCCCTCCTTCCCGGTGATGAGCTTCAGGGACATGAACGTCAGCACCTACATAGTCAACCCGCCCTGGAACGCCATAGGCAACATGCCCATCAGAGTGTATCCCATCGTCATAGGCATACTGTATCTGATACCCACCGACCTGTGCTTTTCGCTGTTTTTCTTCTACCTGCTCTTCAAGGCCGAATGCGTCTTCGGAGCGATAGCGGGCATCAACTCCATACCCTATTATCCGTTTTTGAAGGAGCAGTCCTCCGGCGCCATCATAGGCATATTCGTATTCACCATATACTTCAGCCGGTATCACCTGCTGAACGTGGTGAAGACAGTGTTCTCCGGCCGGGATATCCCCCGGGACCCCGATGAGGTCATGTCCTACAGAGGCGCGTTCTGGGGAATGATCATCGGCATCACCTGCATGATAATGTTCACCAGGGCGCTGGGAGCGAACCTGTTTTTCGCCACCCTCCTTATCTGGGGCTATTTCATAGTGTGCCTCTCGGTGAACCGGGTGCGGGCGGAATCCGGCACCCCCAATCACGACATAGACAGCTCGGGCATAGTGGCTATGCTCAGGGTGAACGCCGGCAGCACCAACATGGGGCCCGGAAACATCATAGCCTCGGAGCTGAGCAGCTGGTACAACCGCTCCTTCCGCTCCAATATGATGCCCATCCAGATGGAGACCATGTTTATGACCCGCAAGGCGGGGATCGGGCAAAAAAGCGCGGCCCTCTTCATAGGCTTTATCACCCTGATGGGCCTCTTCATAGGCGTTTCCCTCATGCTGTGGCTCTATTACAATCTGGGCGCCGCCAACAGGATAAGCCGCGTGGCAAATATCTTCGGCTCGGAGATATACAACCAGATCAATTCGCAGCTCAAGAACGGCACGCTTTTGAGCTCCAACGGCGTCATCGCCATATTCTGTGGCTTCGTCATTTATTCGCTGCTGGCCATTGCCAGGGTGAAATTCATAGGCTTCCCCCTGCACCCGGTGGCCTACGCCATGAGCGGCTCCTGGTGCATCACATACATCTGGCTCAGCGCCATCATAGCCTGGATCACCAAGACCGTGATCCTGAGATACGGCGGCATGAGGGTCTTTCTCAGGGCCATGCCCCTGTTTCTGGGCCTGATACTGGGCGACTGCATCTCCGGCACCGTGTGGTGCATCGTCGCCGCCATACTGGGCACGCCGACACATTCGATATTCCCATAGGAAAAAGGAACACGCCATGAAAACACTGCACATGATAGCCAACTCCCACATAGACCCCGTATGGCTGTGGGACAAATACGAAGGCATAGACGAGGTGATAAACACCTTCCGGTCCGCCTGCGACCGGCTGGACGAGAATCCGGACCTGCGCTTTACCGCCAGCTCCGTGATGTTTTACAAATGGACCAAAGAGCTGGCACCGGACGTATTCGCCCGCATAAAAAAATACGTGGCGGACGGCAGATGGGAAGCCGTGGGCAGATGGCTGGTGGAACACGACGTGAACCTGCCCCTTGCCGAAAGCTTTGACAACTCCATCCGCATATCCACGGAATTCACCCGCAGGGAATTCGGCGAGACGAGCCCCGTGGCCTACTGTCCCGACACCTTCGGGCACCCCGCCACCCTGCCGGAGATCCTTTGGGACAGGGGCTTCCGGTACTACGTGTTCTGCCGCCCCGGCGCCCACGAAAAGGACCTGCCCTCCAACCTGTTCCGGTGGGAGCACAACGGCAAAAGCATCCTGTGCCTCAGGCTGAAATACCATTACTGCCAGGGGCGGGAGCCGGACACCGAAAAGACAAAGGATCTCATCCGCGACCCGGACATCTGGTTCGGCGATACCGGCTGCTTTTTCTTCGGCGTGGGCGACCACGGCGGCGGCCCTTCCAAGAAGGAGATAGCCGCCTATACCCGCCTCCGGGACGAATCCAGGGACGTACAGATAAAATTCTCCACCTGCCTGGAGTTCTTCAAGGAAGCGGAAAAGCTGCCGGATATCCCCACAGTCACCGGGGACCTGCACATGCACGCCATCGGCTGCTACTCGGTGAACCGCATGCTCAAGGAAGGGGTGCGCAACTCGGAAAGGGCTCTCGGCTATACCCGACGCATGCTTGACGCCGCCGGCATGGAAAAAGACCTGTCGGAGCTGTGGGAAACGGTGGTCTTCAACGAGTTCCACGACATCCTTCCGGGCTCCTGCAGCCCCGCCGCCGCCCGGCAGGCGGCGATGGAGCTCAGCCGGGTCCGGTCCGAAGCCATGGATACCGCCTATACCGCCGCCAAGAAGCTGTCCGGGCAGATACCCGTCAGGTTCAAAGAAGGAGAGTTCCGTATATTCAACTCCCTCCCCTTCCCCGTCAGGGCTCCCTTTGAAGTGGAAAGCTTTATGTATTACAGGGAAGGCGCCTCCTTCGTGCGGCAGGACGGCTCCGAGGTGCCGGCGCAGATGATCACCCCCTCGGTGTTTTGCGCCAACAGGCGCTGGCTTTTTGTGGACGAGATACCCGCCCGGTCTATGGCCTGCTACGCCTTCGATTCCTCCCGCAAGACGGAAAGGCGCGAGGACTTCCGCTTTTACGAAGGCGACGGCGCAAGCCTGGGCTCCAAGGAGGCAAAGGGGCTGAACCTCTGCCTTGACGGACGGCCTCTCTTTGCCCGGCCTCTGTCCCTGACGGTTTACAGAGACGAGTCGGACACCTGGTCCCACGGCATAGACGGCTATCACTACGGCACCGACGGCGAATTTGCCGTGACGGGCGTCACCCGCAGCGAGGGAGACCTGGCCTCCTTTGTCCTTTACAGGCTGGCATACAAGACCAGCGAAGCGGAGATACTTGTCATCCTCTACAAAGACCTGCCCTGCGCCGACGTCCGCATCCACGTGAACTGGGCCGAAAAGCAAAAGGTGCTGAAGCTGATCCTCTCTCCCGCCGAAGAGTATGAAAGCATCATCTGCCAGGGCGCAGGAGGCTCTATAGAGAAGCGCACGGTGGAAAAGGAGGAGCCCCTCCACGGCTGGATGCTATTGGGCAGGCTGGGGCTGTGCCAGAAGGGGGCCTACGCCTTCAGCAGGGAAAACAGCCGGGATACCGCCGTCACCCTGGTGAGGAGCTCCCTGTTCGGCTACGATCAGGGCTTCCCCCCCGACTACAGCGGGCCGGTTCACCATACGGACATGGGCGAACACGATTTTGCCCTGAGGTTCTTTTACGGCATTTCGGCGGAGGAGCTGGAGAAAGAAACGCAGATCTTCACGGAGCCCTTCGGAGTATTGAGGGAAAACAGTTAACGCAAAAAATGCGATTTGCAAAAGCAAATCGCATATCTTTTTTTCTGGTGGAGGATAACGGGCTCGAACCGTTGACCTACTGCGTGCAAGGCAATCGCTCTCCCAGCTGAGCTAATCCCCCGGGATGGTGGGCCTAATTGGATTCGAACCAATGACCTCGCCCTTATCAGGGGCGCGCTCTAACCAACTGAGCTATAAGCCCATTCCGAAGACGCCGGTTTTTTCCGGCAATTATTATTATACTATCATCATCCGCGCCTTGTCAATACGTTTTGCAAAAAAACATAAGGGCCGGCGCCGCAAAAACCCGTTGCGGACAGCGCGCTTGTATGCTATAATGAAAATAACTCACCTTTTTACGGAGGCAGCACAATGAATTATCTTTTAGGGATCGATATAGGGACTTCGGGAGCCAAAACTGTGCTTCTTGACACGGACAGCGGAAAAATAGCCGCTTCGGCCCTTAAGGAATATCCCCTTTATACCCCCCGCCCTCTCTGGGCCCAGCAGGAGCCGGAGGACTGGTGGAACGCGGCTGTATGGGGCATAAGGGGGGTCCTGGAAAAAGCCGGCGCCGAAGCCGGCGACGTAAAAGCCGTGGGGCTCACCGGACAGATGCACTCCTCGGTGTTTCTCGACGGGAACAACGCTTCCATACGCCCCGCCATGCTCTGGTGTGACCAGCGCACCGGAAAGGAATGCGAAGAGATCGGCCGGCTGGCGGGCAGGGACAGGATAGTGGATATCACCTGCAATCCCATGCTCACCGGCTTCACCCTGCCCAAGATCCTGTGGCTCAAAAACAACGAACCGGAAAACTATTCCAAACTCCGCAAGGTGCTTCTGCCCAAGGATTACATACGTTTCATGCTTACGGGAGAATACGCCACCGACGTTTCCGACGCCTCCGGCATGGGGATATTCGACGTCAGGAACCGCCGCTGGTCCGACGAACTCATCGAGGCCTGCGGCCTGAAAAAGGAATGGTTCGGCAAAGTTTACGAAAGCCCCGAGATCAGCGGCAGGATATCCGAGACGGCAGCGGGGCTCACGGGCCTCAGGGCGGGCACCCCGGTGGCCGCCGGCGCCGGTGACAACGCCGCCAGCGCCATAGGGAACGGGATAGTGGAAAAGGGCATGGTGTTCAATTCCCTGGGCACCTCCGGAGTGGTTTTCGCATATTCCGACACGCCGGCCATGGACCCGAAGCTCAGGGTGCATACCTTCTGCCACGCCGTCCCGGGCAAATGGCACGTAATGGGCGTGATGCTGTCTGCCGGCGGGAGCCTCAGGTGGTTCAGAGACACCTTCTGCGGCGGGGAAAAGGCTGCCGCAGACTTTGAAGGCGAAGACGCCTACAACCTTATCTCAAGGGCCGCTTCAACCGTTCCCATAGGGAGCGAGGGGCTGTTTTTCCTGCCGTATCTTTCCGGAGAACGCTGTCCCTGGCCCGACCCGGACGCCCGGGGCGCCTTTATCGGGGCTACCCTCAGCCACACCAGGCGGCATTTTGCCCGGAGCGTTTTTGAAGGCATCGCCTTCGGCCTGAACGATTCCTTTGAGATACTGAAGGAAATGAACGTTCCAATAGAGACGGTCATCGCCACCGGCGGAGGGGCAAAAAGCGGCTTCTTCCGTTCGGTGCTCGCCGACGTCACGGGCTTCGACCACTGCGCCCTGGTAAACGACGAGGGCCCCGGTTACGGAGCGGCGATACTTGCCGGAACGGCGGCAGGCATATACGGCGACGTCTGCGAAGCCTCGAAAGCCAATGCGGTGATAAAGGAACGGACAAAGGTCTGCGAAGAGAACCGCAAACTCTACGCTCCATTCGTCGGGGAATACAAGACCCTGTATCCCGCCCTCAAGAACACCTTTCAAAGCATAGGGCGGCTGTAAAAGCGGCGGGGCTGCCGCCGGCAGCCCCGTATCCGTCTGTTTGACAAAACAGGCCCGCCGTTGTATAATAGTTATGTATCACTCTTATCAATCACAATCACTCCCATAATTCTCAAGGAGATCGGTATGCCTGAATACAAGGCTCCCCGGGGAACCATGGACGTTCTCCCCAGTGAAAGCTGCAAATGGCAGTATATCGAGGGCGTTTTCAGAGACATATGCGCAAGCTGCGGCTTTTCGGAGATCAGGACGCCCACCTTCGAACATACAGAGCTTTTCACCCGCAATCTGGGCGAAACCACAGACGTGGTCTCAAAAGAGATGTACACTTTTCAGACGGCGGGGGGGCGCAGCCTTACGCTCCGGCCGGAGGGCACGGCCCCTTCCATGAGGGCCTTTGTGGAACATAACCTCGGCAGCGCGCTGCCCTTTACAAAAATGTATTATATAGCCCGCCTTTTCAGATACGAAAGGCCCCAGGCGGGAAGATACAGGGAACACACCCAGCTGGGCCTGGAATGCGTGGGAGAAGAAGCGCCCCAGACCGATGCGGAGATCATTTCCATAGCCACGAGGTTCATCGAGACCCTGGGCATCAAAGATTACAGGCTGAAGATAAATTCCATCGGGTGCCGGGTATGCCGTCCGGAATACAGGAAGGCGCTGGTGGAATACGCCTCGCAAAAGGCCGATTCGCTGTGCTCCGTGTGCCGCTGGCGGCTGGAGAACAACCCTCTCAGGATGCTGGACTGCAAGGAAGAGGGCTGCAGGCAGGCCCTGGCGGACGCCCCGGCGATAAGCGACTGTCTGTGTCCCGAGTGCAGGGCCCATTTTGAAGGGCTGAAGGAAGGGCTGGACCTGCTGGGGATAAAATACGAGCAGGACAAAAACCTTGTCCGCGGATTCGATTACTACACCAAGACAGCCTTTGAGATAGTCTCCTCCGGCCTGGGCGCCCAGAACGCCGTTGGAGGGGGCGGCAGATACGACGACCTCATCGCAGGCCTCGGCCACAAGCCGGAACCGGCCATAGGCTTCGGCATAGGGCTGGAGAGGCTGATCCTCACCCTGGAGGCCCTGGGAATAGAGCTGCCGGTATCGAACTCTCCCGAGGTATATATGGTGGCCTGCGGCAGCGGAGCCCCCGAGGCAAGCCTTGCCCTGGCATCAGAGCTGAGAAAGGCAGGCTTCCGCGCCGAGACCGATTTTACGGGAAGGAGCATAAAGGCCCAGATGAAGACGGCAGGCAAGCTGGGCGCCCGTTTTGCGGTGATACTGGGAGAAAGCGAGACCGCGTCAAAAACGGCTTCGGTGAAGGACATGGACGCCGGAACACAGGAAGCGGTGGCATTTCCGCTGCTTGCGGAATATATAAAAAACAAATCGGAACGATAATTATTGGAGAACACGATGCAGACACGAACAGCTTACTGCGGCAGTATAAACTCTGATTTTATAGGAAAAACAGTGGTCATCCAGGGCTGGGTCCAGAGGAGCCGGGACCACGGCGGCCTGATATTCTTCGACGTGAGAGACAGAGAAGGCTTAGTCCAGTGCGTGATAGACCCTCAGGAAAGGCCCGACCTTTTCAAAAAGGCGGAGACCATCCGGAGCGAATACGTGGTGGAGATAACCGGCACGGTGGAAGCAAGGCCCGAGGGCACGGTGAACCCCAATCTCCCTACCGGCGAGATCGAGATCCACATCGCGGAGCTGGAGATACTCAACTCCTCCAAAACGCCTCCCTTCCCCATACAGGACGGCATAACCACCGACGAGATGATACGCCTCAAATACAGATACCTGGATCTGCGGCGCCCGGAAATGCAGAAAAGGCTGATGCTCCGCCACAAAGTGGTAAAACTCATCCGGGACTATATGGACGAAAAAGGGTTCCTGGAGGTGGAGACCCCCATCCTTATCAAATCCACTCCCGAAGGCGCCCGGGACTTTCTGGTGCCTTCGCGGCTGTACCCCGGCACCTTTTACGCTCTGCCCCAAAGCCCGCAGCAGCTGAAGCAGCTGCTCATGGTGGCGGGCTTCGACAAATATTTCCAGATAGCAAAATGCTTCAGGGACGAAGACCCCCGGGCAGACAGGCAGCCGGAATTCACCCAGCTGGATCTGGAGATGTCCTTCTGCAAACAGGAACAGATCTTCGAGCTGGTGGACGGGCTCATGCTGAAGATAGCGGACACTCTTTCGGACAAAGAGGTGATGTTCCGCCCGATACCCAGGATCACCTACGCCGAGGCTATGGACAAATACGGCTCGGACAAACCGGATCTGCGTTTCGGCATGGAATTCGTGAACGTCACCAAGCTGGGCAACGCTTCCGGCTTCAAGGTGTTTGCCGAAGCAGAAGAGATAAAGGGCATCTGCGCTCCCGGCTGCGGCTCCTATTCCAGGAAGGATCTGGACGACCTTACGGAAAAGGCCAAGAAATTCGGAGCCAAGGGCCTTGCCACCATCATAATCAACGAAGACGGCACGGTGAAATCGCCCATAGCCAAGTTTTTCTCCGATGAAGAGATGCAAAGCCTCATATCCGCCTTCGGCGCAAAGCCCGGCGACCTTATCCTTATGGTAGCAGACAAGCCAAAGACAGTGGCCAACGCCCTGTGCGCCATACGCCTGGAAATGGGAGAACGGCTGGGGCTCCGGGACAACAGATACCTTGCTTTCGCATGGGTGCTGGATTTCCCCATGTACGAATGGAAGGAAGAAGAAAACCGCTGGGACGCCACCCATCATCCCTTCACTATGCCCTACGAAGAAGATCTGCCCCTTTTGGACACGGATCCCGGCAAAGTAAGGGCGCAGGCCTTCGACTTTGTGTGTAACGGCAGCGAATGCGCCTCCGGATCCATAAGGATCCACAGAAGGGACATCCAGAACAAGGTGTTCTCGCTGATGAATTATTCCGACGAGGAGATCCGCGAACGCTTCGGCCACATGCTGGACGCCTTTGAATACGGCGCTCCTCCCCACGGAGGCATCGCCCCCGGCATCGACAGGCTGATAATGCTGCTGTGCGACGACGACAACATAAGGGACGTTATGGCCTTCCCGAAAACAGCCACGGCGGTGGATCCCATGACCGACGCGCCGTCGGAGGTGGACGCCGAGCAGCTCAAGGAGCTCCATATCAGGACCGTAAAGCCGGTCATCGAAAACAAATAATAAAACCCGGGAAAACGGCTCCGCCGTTTTCCCGCCGCCAAATGAAAAACATTCTTATTCCGGAACACAGAATACTCTCCAGACTCAAAGAACTTGCCCGGGAGATCGACAGAGACTTTGCCGGACGCGAGCCTGTGCTTGTATGCAATCTCAAGGGCGCCTTTATGGTGATGGCAGACCTGGTGCGTTTTGTCACCATTCCCGTACGCACCGATTTCGTATGCTTTACTTCATATAACGGCGCCGAAAGCTCGGGAAGCGTCCAAAAAAGGCTGGACGTATCCGAAGATATCGCAGGAAAGCCCGTCATCATCGTTGAAGACATCATAGATACGGGCCTCACCGTAAGGGCCCTGACAGACAGCCTCAAAGAACATGCTCCCTCCGGGATAAGCGTTTTGTCCCTTCTTTACAGGAAAGGCGCAAAGCCCCGGTACGGCGGCTTTGAGATCGGGGACAGCTTCGTTTACGGATACGGCCTGGACTACGAAGGGAGATACAGGCAGATGCGGGACGTCCTGATCCTGCAGAATAACGAAAAGGACTGATTTATGCAGAAAAACGAAACAAACGGAAACAATCCGGAAAACAAAGATAACGCCAGCGCTTCCAACCTTCTGAGGCTCCAGGAACTGGACTCCATGAAGTTCGAGGACCTGAAGGAAAGGGCCCGCCAGCTGAAGATAGACCCTTCCGGAAAAGACCGCGCCGCTCTCAAAGAAGAGATCACCGAGGTCTATTCCAAACAGAGCGGGTTTTTCAGGGATACCGGCATTCTTGAGATAACCAAAGACGCCCAGGGCAATATAAGAGGGTTCCTGCGGCACGATTTTGCAAGAAACGCCAGCGACACCTACGTCAGCGCCTCCCAGATAAAGCTTTTCGGCCTTCTGGACGGCGACACAGTGACGGGAGTAGTCCGTCAGCCCAAGGAAAACGAACGGCACATGTCCCTTCTGAAGATCGAGCTGGTGAACGATATGGAGCCGGATTTCCTGAAGCAGAACAGGACGCCGTTTGAAGAGCTGGTGGCGCTGTATCCCATGGAACGCTACGAAATGGAGCTCAGCAAGACGAGATGCAAACGCCTTATAAGCGAATCCTCGCTGATAATGATCGACCTGTTCGCCCCCATCGGCAAAGGGCAGAGAGGCCTGATAGTGGCTCCCCCCAAGGCGGGAAAGACCACCCTGCTGAAGGATATGGCGAATTCCTTTGCCACCAAATACCCGGAAAGCATCCTGATAATCCTGCTTATCGACGAACGCCCCGAAGAGGTCACCGACATAAAGCGCAGCGTAGAGAATACGAAACACCCCGAAAACGTCATGGTGGCGGCCTCCACCTTTGACGAGCCTCCCGAAAACCATCTGCGGCTGGCGGAACAGGTGCTGAACAAATCCAAACGCCTGGTGGAAAGCGGGAACGACGTGATCATCCTGCTGGATTCCATAACGCGACTCACCCGGTCCTCCAACGTGACCGTGACCCCCAGCGGCCGCACCCTTTCCGGGGGTATCGATCCCGCTGCCCTTTACAGGCCCAAGAAATTCATCGGCGCCGCAAGGAACATCGAAGACGGAGGGAGCCTGACCATCATAGCCACCGCCCTCGTGGATACGGGAAGCAAGATGGACGACGCCATCTTTGAGGAATTCAAGGCGACGGGAAATATGGAGCTGGTCCTGGACAGGAGCCTGGCGGAAAAACGCATATTCCCCGCCATAGACATCCTCAAGAGCGGCACCCGCCACGACGAGCTCCTTTACGAGCCGGACGAACTCAGCGCCCGGAACGAGATAGCCCTTTTCGATTCCAAAACGAAAGGCAACCAGAATTCCGTTATCATTAAATGCATAAACGCCTCAAAGTCCAAGGCGGATTTCGTGTCCACCTTCCACAAAGAATTCGAAGGGCTGGTCATGAGGATAAACAGCCGGCCGGGAAATGATTAAGGGAACGGGCATCGACATAGAAGAAACAGACCGCATAAGGGAGTCTGTCAAAAGCAAAAGCTTCCGGGAAAGGATCTTCCTGCCGGAAGAGACGGCCTACGCTCTGTCCAGGCCGGACCCGGCTCTGCACTTTGCGGCGCGTTTCTGCGCAAAGGAGGCTTTTGCCAAGGCCTGCGGCTCCCCCCAGCTCTGGCTGGAGGTCTGCGTGGTGAACGATGACAAGGGAGCCCCCTCTTTTGCCCTTACAGGCAAAGCGGCGGAGCTCACAAAGGGCTGCAGGGTGCATCTTTCCCTGACACATTCAAAAAAAT
>JAEEGL014671320.1_pt1 | contig 11359 bp, 5 predicted proteins | sample 9134231 | NCBI WGS metagenome assembly JAEEGL01 (sample SAMN16246548, study PRJNA631951) | gut metagenome | biome: gut microbiome; feature: rumen; material: fiber-attached | host: Bos | place: Iran: Karaj | collected 2018-10
AAGGTTAAAGGTTCCTGTACTTAATCCCATACCTACACCACCGTAACTTCCACCACCGAAGACTTCCATAGCACTGAATTTGTTGGTTTCCGGAGCTATATCGTCAGGGATGTCAATCAGCACGTAGCTTTGATCCTGCATATTGTCGCTCTTTCTATAGGATGGGAAGCCAGTACTACCGCCAAGGACGGCCTTGATGACATTATCCGGATTGGTGTTGGGGCGGATGCTTATAGTGGTACTGCGTACAAAAGGTGGCTCGGGTTTGTTGCCCAATTCATCTTCGTATAACTCTGCATTGTAGTTATACATACCGAAGTTACCACCGAAGATACTGTCCACACGACCTTCGGTATACTCCACGTAGGCGTGTCCTTTCAGAACATCGGGAACATCTGTGCTTGAGGTGTAGCCATAAATCAGTTCCTTAATACCTTCTATATTTTGGGCGGTGTCGTCATTATAGTTTCTGACACGCTTCCTAAAATCATATCCATCTTCGAATGTTCCCCAGATCTTTCCTCCAAAGTCGTTACCGCCATATACGATATCCTTTATCCAGGGGAAGCCGCTCTTGTAGCCGGTAGTATTATTTGTATCGGAATCGGGCTGCCGGCCTATATGTACCTCGGTATGTCCTAAGATGTCAGCATCGGAGGCGCCGCCAAAGGCATCGTAGATACGTCCGTTACCTAAGTTTACGTAGGTATTACCGCACACATCGCCTGCATTTCCACCACCGTAGATGTATTCTGCTTCCGCTACTTCGCCACCGAAGGATGTGGGTGAATGGCCTGCGTTCTCTCCGTTCAGATTGACATAGGTGCTAAAGTCGGGATTGAATTCGTAGTCCATCTCTTGGTAGTCCTCCATCACAGGGTCGCCGTTAGTATCAACCATAGGTGTAGTACCATCCATCTTTTGCCTTTGCTTTGTCACCATTGTCTTCTTGCCGACAATACCTTCTTCACCGCCACCGAAGATCTGGAAGGTATAGCCCTTGTTCAGGTTTACAGTGGTGCTACCCCAGATTTCAGTACTTTCACCCATACCGGCACCGAAGGTAGTCATGGCGATGGACATAACGTCGTATGCCTGCTTGTATTTTATCACACCCGAGTTGTAGTCTGCGTCACCATAGTTCGAATCTATCTCCCAATCCTCATAATCCACACCAGTCATCTGCTTACTGCGGGCAAATACTGCGGTGGTATCAATAAGGCTCTCGTTGATGTTGATAACGACATTGCCGTTAATATGACCGCCCTCGTAGCAGCCTCCATAGATGTTACCATTAGCTAAACGGCGTTCTTCGGCTGATCCTTCATTTGTTTTTATCTCAACATAGCCTTCACCCTTTTCGAAGAAGTGATCATCTGCACCGACTGTTATGCTTGAACCCGAAGCAACTGTATTCTCGGTGTACGTTTGGGTACTTTCATTATAAGTGTAATAGGTATCTCCTTCGCCCAGTGTGGTATTAGTTTCTAATTCGGTATATACATCGCCCCACTTCACGGTGTTCCACTCCAGATAATGTTTGCCGTCGGCATTCTCCTTGTATGTCCCGTCTGGGTTCTTAGCCAAACGCATAGGTCTTATCTGTAGTCCGTTGAACTCCATCTGCAGACGGTCTTGACCTTCGTATGCGGTCTTACCGTCGGTCTCAACCTGTTCATCAGCACTACCCAAAATACCACCATCGTATGCAGCGTTGAACCCATCCCGCTCGGGAACATCGGCATTTCGGCATCCGCCCACCAACTTATTGTAAATGACGAGTTTGTCTAAGTTGTCTATCGTATGCTTGCCCTCGTAGGTCATACTACCTACATTACCACCGAAGTAGAGCGAGCCGATATAGGATGAGTAGGGTTTGTAGTCGGTGGGGTCGTTGGGTCTGGCATCAAAGACAACTTTGGGCTTCATGGGCATTGCCACACCCAGCATAAACTCATCGAACTGCTCTTTTTGGGTCAAGTCAATATTACAAAGTTTATCGAATTCTTTGTCTGTGATATGTAGGCCTTCATTATTCTGCTTCAACATCCACAGCATACCTCCCCTGGATTTGAGATTTCCATCGGTATCCCATTCTTGTTCGTTAGTTGCTATCAGTTCCTCGCCATTATTGCCAAGGTATATGTTTTCTGCAATGACGTTAGAGCCCATCTTCAGTTCTACCAAGGGGTATTGTGCTTGGTACTCGGTACCTAAGGATGATATAAGATCCTCAGTTTCCTGATTCTTCTGTAATGTGGCGCAGTTACCACCAAGGAAAACTCTACCATGGATAATGGTGGGAATGGTCTTGGTAACATTACCTTGGTCGTCCGTGATTTCCTTGCCTGACAATCGGAGCGAAATCTGCTCGGCGTTGGGAATATAGTCATTAAGGGCTTGGATAGAACTTAGACCACCTTCACTGGGGGCTGTGTAGTAGAGGTCGCCGAATGTAGGATCGTCTGCCAGAACGGATTGGTCGGTGTAAGGATAGGCTCCGTTGCCACCGCCGTAGACATCGCCATAGACATCGGTATAGATACCTACGGCATTACCACCATAGACCCTACCTGCGACATCGTTTCCGCCATATACATTATTAACATGACCGCCGCGTACGAGGGTGCGGGCAGAAAGTCCGATGGGGAATTTGTAGCCGTTAAGGTTCTGTGCTAAAACAAGTTTAGTCTTATCGAGAGTACCATCCGAGGTTGGCATGACATCGGCCATACGGCAGCCACCATAAACATAGTCGATGATGAGCGGAATGGTATTATCCTCCTTGGGATTAATCTCCAATAATATTCCCACGGGGCTGGTCATGGCTCCCTTGTTACCTCCGCTGTACAGGTTACGAATCTTACCGCCTTGCAGGTTCCAGAGAGGACGGATAGCCATGGTTGCCCTGTTGTTGCCGCCAAAGAAGTTTCCAATCTGGAAGGCGTCACTGCTCATATACGTGTAGCCGGTATTGTAGCCCATCTTAGCCTCTCGTTCAGGCACAATAAGTATTTCCTCACCGTCACGCTTGATACTGTTTACTACCTTCGTGGGGTTCTCCACGTATATAGTCGTATTCTGTCTTATCGTAGCATTGTTGCCGCCGCCAAAGGCCTGACCAATACTACCGCCCACAATCTCCAAGTAGGTCTTGTCCAGTTCAGGTATTTGGAAGCCTACAGCACCATTGTCGGTTACCATGGTTGCTATGGGCAAGGCTCCTACCTTATTCTTTTCACCTATATTATATATATAATGAGTGGTTTTTCCTGAAGTAGGAACATTTATTTTTTGATCATAGTCATATTCGCCATTACCGCCGGCATAGAGCGAACCTATAAGAAGGGCGTTATGGGTGGTTTCATGGCCTTCGGTTCCTGTTGTTGTGATGTCACCTGTATTACCACCGATGTGTACGAAGGTGTTCCAGGAGTTGTTGATGGCGTTCCTCTTAACGTCTTTGGCATCATCAGGATACTGAGACGGGTCACGCTTCACTGCCGTCAGTTCTGCTGGAATCTGATCAATCTCTTCCGGCTCACCGGATGTACCAATGGTACCTGCAATATCATTACCGCCGTATGCCTGGTTAATGAGAATCATAGTACCTTCATCAGTACCCGTCGTGGCTGGATCATCGCCTTTGTTCTCGATGTGCATATAAGTATGTCCGCCCACGTCAGCCATACGGGCACCGCCAAACACGCGGTCTATATCACCATCAGTAACTTTTACCTTGGTGTTACCCTTCACATCACCCTTGTTTCCACCACCATATACATTGCCGCGGATGATAGGAGTTTGAGCAAAGACATTAAACATTGAACATTGAACATTGAACAAGAAGAATAAAATAAGCATAATGCGGCTAACGCAGCTCATAGGCCTCATAAGCCCTATAAGTCTCATAGGTCTCATAAGCCTCATAACCTTTCCTACTATGGTCTTACTCTTCTTCATATCTTTCTTCAACTGTAAACTGTAAACCGTAAACTGTAAACGGTAAACTAACTTTCAACTTTCAACTTTCAACTTTTTTGTCTCTAACCTCTAACCTTTAACCTTTACTCCACCTCCACGCTGGGATTATCCAAGTCCGGCTCGGAGAGCACGTACAGGTAGGTAGGGTTCACCAGCAGGTTTATTGTGTAGATGTTACCGGGTAGTATAGATGTGGCGGGATCCTCGTTTATGGCGAACAAATCCAGGAGGTCTATCACGTTCTCGGCGGTACAGTCTTTGCGGGTGCAGTTTCCTTTCTTGTCGTAGACATCATAAGTCGTCTTCAGCTTAAACAGCGTACACCCGCCGCCGAAGGAGAAGCAACCTAAGAAACCGGAGGGGTTCGTCACGTCAAGAAGGAAACCCTTATCCGAGGGATCGCTCCCATCCTTCTCGTACAAGAGGGCGGGGGTGGTAAAATCAACTATGCCGGATTCTCCGCTGGTGTCGAACACTATGGCGGAGGGATCAGCACCTGTTGAGTTGGCCGTGAGTGTTACCTTCAGGTCACCCTTCTCATACATGTTCATACCTATCAGTTCCACTTTAGTCATATATATGTCGCGTACTTTATTATATTCCTGGTCTATACGTGCCCTGAATCGGAGTCCAGCGTACAGATGCTTCAGCAGGATAAAGATGTTGTTGGGTGTTCCAACTGTGTATGCGAAGTTGCCGCGCAAGACATCTGCATCGAGATTTGTGATGGTCTCGCCACTGGTTCCCTTACGGAGTCCCACGATGGCGCAGATATCGTCCCCTGTTACAGTCGGGTAGTCCGCCAGGGTGATGACGGCACCCGTAGCATAGTCGTCACCGCCTGTTCCGTGGAGCGAGGTAATGGAGGCAGTTTCTCCTCCTGTATGGGGCATGAAACCATATATGCGGTAGGTCCCGCTCGTTGGAAGTTCAACGGTAGATTTCCAGTCGTGGCCGGACTTGTAGATGAAGTCTTCCAGCGTAGTTGTATTTGAGGGAGTCATCCACACACCGATGTTGGTGTTCAGTGGAGCGATAGAATAGAGTTCGTCGAAGGGCACATAACCCGTAGGCAGGCTTCCCCCTGTACGCGTTCCGCCTATCGGCTCCACCTCTAAGAAAGAAGAAGATATAGGCATCAGCGTCAAGGTCTGCTGCCCAGGAGTCTCCTCCACATCATCGCTGGAGCAGCCACCCATAAGGCTCACAAGCCCTAAAAGCCCTATCAGCCTCACAGGTTTCATAAACCTCATCATCCTCTTTATGGTCTCACTTCTTCTCATATCTTTCTTCAACAGTAAACCGTAAACAGTAAACGGTAAACTAACTTTCAATTTTCAACTTTCAACTTTTTTGTTTCTATAACCCATAACCTATAACCTATAACCTTTATTTTTTGCTCCGCGGTTACCAATTATGTACGCTATGGTCAACCGGAGTCAACTCATTCCATCCATTGATAGCTACTTGAACCAAGTCGAAGGTAACTTCGCCTGCCTCGGTAATCTTGAACTTATACGTATATTCGTAGCCAGGCTTCCAGCTCATGTATTCGGCTGGCACAACGGCTGTTTGTATCTGTCTTCCCGAAACCGACACCTCTATGGTGTAGGAGCCTTGAACTAGGGCAGGTAGTACGTAGTACCAGTGTTCTGGACTATTGTCGTATGTCGTGGGGAGCGCATCCCCAGGGGTGTAGGAAGGATTCGCTTCGTACCAGTCTATGTCCAAACTCTTTACACCGCCTTTCACAGAGGTTATCCACGTCTGGGTGATTGCTGTACCCTTGAGGGGGTAAGCGGCGGAAATCTTACCCTTCGTGGGAACGTTGGAGTTGTCCGTAGGATGGAAGCTGATATTGCTAAGGTCCTTACGAGTAAAAGAAATACCGTCACTGAACATGAACATAAAGCGTACCTTGGCGAATGGCTTAAAGAAGCGCAGCTGCACAGGTTTGCCAAACAGTTTATCAGAATAGAGTTCCTGATTACCTGTTGAGAACCACAATTCCGAGAAGAATGGCGCTGCGTTGCGTGTAGCCTCCGTGCTGCCATCTATGTCAGCGGTGAGGGTCACCTCTGTAGCTGTGGGCACATCTACGGGAGAATCGCCCACTGCCGTTACCGTAGCAGGCTCTGTGGCTGGATCCGTTGTGGCTGTGCCCAGAGCGTAGCCGAAGAAGCGGTAGGCCTTGGCAGTGAAGTCCCAGTACTTAATGGTCTGGTCGGTACCTTGTCCCACATATTCCCAGTCGTGACTGTTGGATGTAGTGGTGCCAGCGGTGTTAGCCACCCAGTTGACGGTGAAGCCAGGGATCACAAGCTGATAACTAGTGTACTGAGAAGTCCCCTCGTTATAGCCATCATTCTTATAGCCCCACACATAGAAGGTATGGGTGATGTCCTCTAATGCAGTTTCTGCACGAGTCACCTCCTCCTCAGTAAGGTTACCGCTAAAGGCAATAGCAGTTTCCTTTACCTCAGGCTTCGGCTCTTGCTCCTGCTCAGAGGAGCAAGATGTTAAAGTGAAGAATAAGGCCCACCCCACGGAGGGAGCAAGAGCTCTGAGAACTCTGGAATCTCCAAGTCCCCTGAGTTGCTGCATTATGGTCTTAATCTTCTTCATATCTTCAACTGTAAACCGTAAACTTTCTTTATCTTTTTTTTGTTTTTGCTCAAGAATTTGAGAATTCAAGAATTAGTTCCGTGATTCCGTAATTCCTTGATTCCGTTATTTTATTTTTAAACGCTCAGCGGAGCGGGTCGCCCCGCCGAGCTTATATAGAGGGGTTAGGGAGCTACAACCTTGATGACTTTGTAAATATAAACTGGTTGTGTTGGATTAGTCGTATATTTCGACTTGTTGGCCTCCCAATTAGTTTTATCAGTTTCAAGTTCAGAAGATGTAGCTAACGGATAGAAGCCCTCAGTTGTTTGGGTCATCTTGTAGTAAGTTGCATCATTATCGAAAGCGGCAGTAGTCGCTGTTGCCTCACCATTTGTAACCCTATATGCAACAACATAATTGCCAGTAGCTGAAACATCTTCCATCTTTATAGCCTTACCTGTTGATAATGTGATTGTGCCACCATGTGCACTCGGAACACTAGTTACAAGGTCGACTCTCGTAGTATATGCTGTGCAGGTAATAGCTGGTGAAGTAACAATGCCAATAGCCTTTTTAGCAATGGCGTCTGCTACAGAAGCTTCTGAGATCTCAACACTACCAGTTGCTGTGTAAACAAAGTATTTGTCGGTCGGGTCTTGAACGACTCCTGCACTCGATGTAATTGTCGCATAGATATCAGTACCAGTTACATATTCGTTCTTACCAACTGAGTAAACGCCACTCTTTACACCAATTGTTGTGATGCTTGGCTCTGTAACTGAAGTAATAGTTTCCTGCTTACCTGTCTCATCTTCTATTACAACAGCATCAAGGGTGATGGGGTAGAAGTCACCTGTTTTGTCGCTAATCTTGAATAGATAGGTATAAGCATAATTAGACTTCCATGTCATATATTCTGCAGGAACAACGGCAGTTTTATTTGTAACAGCAATTACTTCCCCAGATTTATCGTTGTACAACTCAAAATCAATCTTTAGGGTCATCTCATCAATGTTTCCGGTTGCAGTATTGGGTAGTACTGCTGTATAATTTTGTGAGGCAGTATTTGCATTTGCCCAGGTGGGATCAGTTGCAGTTTCTCCAAGGTAGGTTTCATTTCCTGTGGGGAATTCTCCGAAATCAAATTTTGTTGTTTGGTCTTCAGTTGCACTTGGTGGTGTCAAAATAGCCTTTTTAGAAGTGGCATCGTAAGTGACACTAAGTGTTTTACTTGTTTTAGAATCGCCGATAAATTTTCCATTCAAAATAGCATAGGTTTTTGCTCCTGACGTATTTGGACTAGTTTTCTCCTCCGAATTTTCAGTATACTTAAATTTAACATTACGCACATGATAACCGGGAACTGTCTCGTAAATACCTAAGCGTACTTTTGTGGCAGCATTGCGGAACGTAAGTGGCACAACCTTTTTATAATCATTTTCAGCCTTTTGGCAGATCTTTTTGTCTGCAATATATAATGCAGCTAATTGGGCTGGAGTTCCAGTTACGGTAAATCCATTTGTTGTGATTTTGGTAATAGTGGCTGCGGCAGTAGTTGAACCTTCTGTCACTTTATTTGCCTTAAAAGCGACAAAGTCATACTGGGTGGCACTATCGTCCCAGTATTTGATATACTGATCTTTGCCAGTTTCAAGGGTAACTGTGTAGCTTGTTGTTCCATGTGTGCCGGCTGCTCCCACATACTCCCAGTTTGCTGTGTTCGAAGTAGTGGTGTTTGCCGTATTTTCGTTATACCATACCCAATAAGGGGTATTTGTTTCTGTACTGTATGTATTCTGAGCAAATACGTTGCTTGTCGTTTCTCCTACAGTTTTTGTTGCATAAACTTGGAAAGAGTAGCCCAGTTTTTCTGCTGCCTCAGCTCCTGTTTTCTCACCTCTGGTGGCAGACGGCAACTCATATTCGAAGCTAATTGCTCCTGCACCGCCTTCTGTCCCTTCGGGACCCAAGTAGGTGTTTTCTGAGCAACTGGCTAACGTTATGATAGCCGTTGCAAGTAGTAATTTGTTTTTCACGTTCTTCATAATGATATCATTTTAGTTGTTTGTTTCTGTTTGTTAATATCAAGAATTTGAGAATTTGAGAATTGGTTCCCGTCTTCCCGTATTTCATTTTTTCATTCTTTTATTCTTTCATTTTTTTTGTCAGGTTCTGTGGCGCTCGGCGTACATCCCAAATGTCTTCAACGATTACCACGTTACCTTTACGAGCGGCCTTAGCTTGGTCTGTCCATTTCACTGTAGCCATAAGAATTCCTTTTTTAACTCTTCTCGCACTTCTTTTTCTGTATATACCTCCCCTCGCAGATATTGCTGATGGGATTTCTCTATGCGGGCATGAAGTTCGTCAAGGGAATATGGCGGCAGGTCGTTGTCGAAGGCATCCCAGTCAACATCATCCTCAGCGTCTTCAGCATAAACCACCTCCTGAGTGATAAAACTAATCAGACGTTTCTTGTCCTCCGTGCTCAAGTCGTGTATTTGAGTAAGCAGCCCGCTGTTTACCAGATTTTCACTCATGCCGTAAATTGCCATCGGCTCGCATACCTTATTATTATCTTCCATATATTCAACCTTAACTAGTTTTCAACGCTAACTTTAACTATTTTTGTTTTTGTTTTCAGTTTTTGTTCCTTTTTACTCCTTAGTTATGGAAAACTTTTTCTATAGTTATGAAAATATTTTTCCTTAGTTATGGAGTAAATATTGTCACTTCTTAAATTTCTTAAACTCTTTAAACTTTTTAAACTTCTTTTGTAGGGCACCGGCCCTTATTTTCTGTTTCTTTGTCACCAAGCGGGGAGTCGAACCCCGCCTAGTGTATAGTGGATTATTGTACCTTGATTACCTTAATGTCATAAACACCTGGTGTGCCAGCTGCAGTTTGCAGATACAAACTACTCTTGTTTGCATTGAAAGCTGCTTCGTCGCGAACTGTAACAGCAAAGTAGGCACCGCTTCCGCTCAGCATATAGTATGTCTTGCTGGAATCGTATGTGCCAGAAGTCTGAACTGCGTATGTGGGAGCAACATAAGCTGTTGTTGTGTAAACATAAGCATAGTATTTTGCTGTACCAGAAGTACCAGATGGAGTAAACTTCACGTTGTCTATATCAGGGGTGGTGCCGTCTGCAAGAGGAATTGTTGTTACGATGGAAGCACCTGATTCTCCTGATACTGCTGTCATAGTGATGCCCATTGGAGAACCTGTAAGCTGAGCAAATACTTCTGCCTCAGAAGCGGCTTTGCTGAGTTCATACACCTGAGCTTTTGTGGCTTCGTCCCCAATGCCAGTTGGCTTGATTACTGGATGGGTAGTCGCGTCCTTTTCTCCATTATTTGTTATAGCAACATAGATAGGCTCTCCAAATTTATATTCATCTGTAATAGCACCCTTAGCGTATGTGGTAATACTGTTGGTAGAGACAGAAGTGATGGTCTCCTGACGCTCTTCTGTGATGTCAACTACGATAGCGTCGAAAGTGATGGGCTTCAAGCCTTCGGGATCTGTAGGATCACCATTTCCGTCAATCTCACCAGTAGTACCATTTGTCTTGTCGGAAATCTTAAAGATGTATGTGTAGGCAAAGTTGCCCTTCCACTGTACATATTTGGCAGGAATGATGGCACGAGCACCACGAACCTTAATTACGTCACCAGAACCGTCCTCTGCTGTCATCGTAAAGTTTAGCTTGACAAGCAGTGGATTGGTGTTGCCCTCAAAGGGGAATACTGTTGCGTAACCATTATCAGTAGTGCCATTAACCCATGTGGGGGCCGAAGAGGTGGTAGCCAACTCTTTATTAATAATGGTTGAAGCACTACCAAGCTTGATGCTGTAGTCATAGCCACCTGTAGGATTGCTCACCTTCGGCTGGTTCTTTATCGTTTCATCTGTATTGTCGTAATAGGTGACATTGATGGTCTGCTCAGCTGATGTCTTTACATTCTGGAGAGAAGCATAGAAACCGTCAGCTTTTTTGTCTTTCATGGCAGCAAAAGAAGTTACTGCTGCACTTGCATCTGCATCAATTAAGAACTCGTCAATCGTTACCTTGTAACCAGGAATGGTCTCGTAGAAACCGAAACGTACTTTTGTGCCAATGTTTCGGAAAGTTAAATCAACGGTCTTGTCGTATTTTTCTTTGGGAACCTCAACGCGGTCAGAGAAATACAAGTTGCTGAGTTTGGAAGCATCTTTAATAGTTACAGCATAGCCCTTGTTGTACAGTGAGCCTGTAGCTGGGGCAGTGGGTGTGTCAGCGGTTACTTTGGTCACTTGAACCTTGTCATTAGTTGCATCCTTAGGATAGCTGATATCAGGACTTGAAAATGCGTAGAACGTGTGTCCCTGAGCTGCACTATAGTCCCAATACTTGATACCCTGAGATGTTATAGCTGCATCGTAAGCCGGGAGACCGACATAGTCCCAATCGCTAGTATTAGAAGCAGTAGTTCCTGCTGTAGAAGCTGTATAGGCAACTTGGAAGTTGTTGAATACAACTTCGTCGTTATCGACAGTGTTGTCTTCTGCGGTTTTGTGCTTTGTACCATAGACAACAAAAGTATTACCCAACTTGGCTGCTGCTGCATTTCCATAAAGTTCAGCACGTGTCATGGCAGGAGCAAGGCCTCCGAAGGAAATGACGCCGTTGGTGGTGGTTCCTGTGCCGGCCTCGTTTCCAACGATTTCTTCGTTTGCGCAACTGGCAAGTATCATGCTTGCCAAAGCTGCTGTAATCAAATAA
>JAEEGL015537302.1_pt1 | contig 11359 bp, 8 predicted proteins | sample 9134231 | NCBI WGS metagenome assembly JAEEGL01 (sample SAMN16246548, study PRJNA631951) | gut metagenome | biome: gut microbiome; feature: rumen; material: fiber-attached | host: Bos | place: Iran: Karaj | collected 2018-10
TACAAATTTTTCACTATCTAAATTTTTTTCTTCGATAAGGACACCTGCATTATTGTTTACTATATCAAGTGCATTCATATATTGATGATTATTAGGAACATATGGACTAGGTATTAATATTGATGGTGTTTTAGTTGCCATTATTTCTGCTATGGTAGATGCTCCTGCTCTTGAAATAATTAAATCTGCACTTTTCATTAAACTAGGTAGATTTTCAAAGAATGGAACAATCTTAGTACTCTTAGGTACTATTAAATTATTATTTAATGTTTGGTAACTCTTTTTACCAGTAATAAATAATATTTCTGCATCATCTCTTTCATATGTTCTTAAAAAATCTAATAATCTTTCATTAACACTTGTACTTCCAAGAGATCCCATTACTATTATAATTAGTTTTTTATTTTTAGAAAATCCAAGTTCTGTTTTATCATAAGGTTTACATTCAATAGCTCTTTGACTAACTGGATTTCCAGTATATATAATTTTCTTACACTTTAATTTATTTTTTCCATCTTTAAAAGATATAAATACTTCATCAACTTTTCTTGATAAAAATATATTAGTTTTTCCAGGTAACATATTTTGTTCATGAAGAAAAACTTTAATACCTCTTTTTCTAGCAGCTAAACAAACAGGTAATGTTACATAACCACCAAAAGCTATAACTGCATCAGGTTTAAATTCATCCATTATCTTTAAACATCTTTTATATGCTGAAACTATATTTTTAACATTCTTAGCATTTTTAACAAGACTCTTTTTAAATAAACCATGAATCTCTATTCCTTCATATGGAATACCCATACTAGGAATTAATTCATTTTCCATTCTATCTTTAGTACCTATATATAGATACTCATTTGATTTATCTTTCTTTATTTCATCAAGCACAGATAAAGCTGGATAAATATGACCACCTGTTCCCCCTGCTGTTAAAATAAATTTCATAGAGATTCTCCTCTCTTTCGTGTAATATATTATATAACTTTTTTATTCATTTTTCATTAATTTTAATATTTTTTTCCTTAAAAGCTCATTAGCATCTTCTAAATCCATGTTTTTTACACTAAATGGTTTTCCTATTCTAGTAACTAAATGACCTTTCTTTCCCGTGTATTCTCCACTTATACCAAATGGTACTATTAAAGCATTAGTTTTTTTAGCTAAAGATACAGCACCAAATTTAAAAGGTAATAAATCTACTTCATCTTTAGTACCTAATGTTTTATTTCTTGTACCTTCTGGAAATATACCAACTGCTTCTCCATTTTGAAGATATGTAAGAGCTGCAGTTTTAGCAAATTCATCATGTATTGTTCTATCAACTGGTATACATTGTCCAGCCTTATAAAACCATGCTTGTGGTCCTTTAAAATATTCATCCTTAGCCATATAATGAACTATTCTTGGAGTAAATATCATAACATTATATTGATCATGTATATGTTTATGATTACCACATAAAATAATTGGACCCTTTTTAGGAATATTTTCTTTTCCTATAACAGTTGGTCTAAATACAATAAGAAAATATAATGCAACAAATGGTTTTAGAAGATAATATAGTATATCTTTAAATCTTCTCATTCTACATCTTCATCCTTATCATTTATTAATTCTTTATAAGCAACTTTTCCTATTTTAGTCTTAGGTAATTCTTTTCTATATCCATATGCATATGGTAAAGCATAACCTGCTATATTTTTAGCACAGTGTTCTTTAATACTCTTCTTAATCTCACTATTTAAAACTAATCCTTCTTTAAGAACAATATATGCTTTAACTACTTCTTTTTTATATGGATGAGGAACACCTACTACTGCACATGCTTCTACATATGGATGTTCTAATATAATTTGTTCTATCTGACCTGGATATACATTATAACCACTAGTAACTATCATACGTTTTAATCTAGCTTTAAAAAATATACATCCATCTTCATCTTTGTATCCTAAATCACCACTATGCATCCATGTTTTTCCATCTTTATGTTTCTTTAAAACATTATCTGTTTCTTCTTTATCATTTAAATATCCTACCATTACACTAGGACCACTAAAGCATATTTCCCCTACTTCATTAGGAGCGCATTCTTTGTGTGTTTCAGGATCAATAATTTTAACATCTGTATCAGGTATAGGATATCCAATACTACCTACTTTATATTTATCTTTTGGTACCATAGTAACTCCAGCAGTACACTCTGTCATACCAAATGCAGATCTTACTTTTGCTTCACTACCATGGTCATACAAAAATGCATTTAGTTTATTACATAATTTATCAGAAATAGCATCTCCTCCACAAATAATACATTTTAGAAATGATAAATCTGCATCTTTAAGTTTTCTACTACTTGGAAGACCTTCTAATAAACTAGGAACACATCCTATTGTATTTGGTTTATATTTTAATATTGTTTCATCAAATTGTTTTGGACTAACTGTTGGTAAAATAATAGCTTCTCCTCCAGTTATATTAACAGCATGAAATGTACATGCAAGACCAAATCCATGAAATATTGGCATAATTGATAATGTAGAAACTCCAGGACCCATATCTTGAGTTGTTTCAAGTAATCCTAGTGCTACTGCATTAAAGTTTTTATTTGTTAAAACTACACATTTTGGTTTTCCTGTAGTACCTCCACTATGTAACATAACTGCTATATCTTTTCCAGTTCCTGTATCTTTAATACTCTTAGTATAGAATTTACTTCTATTATAAAATCTATAAAATGGAATTGTATCTTCAGTTAAAGCACTATTAACTTTACCAATTGTTTTAAACTTATATCCAATTTTAGTAATAGGATCCATTGATTCACTAACTGGAGTATATATAATTTTCTCTAGTTTTAATGAATCTTTAATATTTTTAATTTTTCCATATACAATATCAGCAACTACTGCATATTTAGAACTAGTTGTTTCAAGTGCATATTTTAATTCCTCTTCACTTGATAATGGATGAATCATATTAATTACAGCACCTATTTTATTTAAAGCATAAAAAGAAATTATTGCTTCAGGAGTATTAGGCATTGCGATTGATACTACATCACCTTTTTTAACACCAAGTCTTGCAAATGCCAAAGCACATGTATCTATTTTTTTAATATAACCCTTATATGTACAAGAATTACCATAATAAGAATATGCTGTTAAATCAGGATATTTATTAGCACATCTTCTAACCATTTCATACATAGATACATCTGGATATGACAAATGTTTTCTTACATAATTACGTTTCTTAAATAATGTTTCTCTTATTCTTCTAGCAAATATCATTGTTTTTTACTTCCTTTCAATTTTAAGACCTTATCCATAAGTCTTTTATTTTCTATATCTAAATTATTACTTTCTAATTTATATGGTTTTCCATATTTAATTTTAACAGATTTTCTAAATAATTTATATTTACCTATTATTGCAAAAGGAACTATATATGCATTAGTTTTACTAGCAAAAGATACAGCACCATATTTAAATGGCAATAATTCTTTATCTGTTTTATTAGTAGTACCTTCTGGAAATATTCCTATAACATCTCCTCTATTTAGTACATTTAATGCTTCATTTTTAGCATTTTCGTCATGAATACTTCTATCTACTGGAATACAACCCATACTTCTAAAAAATGCATTAGTAAATTTATATTTAAATAATTCTTTTTTAGCAAGAGTATGAACTACTCTATTGGGTCCAGCAATCATAAGAAGTGCATCTCTATTACTAGTATGATTTCCTGCTAAAATTACACTTCCTTTAGAAGGTATATTATCTCTATCAATGTATTCTACTCTATATATTAGTTTAACTATTGGTCTACCAATAAATCTAATAAACTTATATACTTTATAGTTCATATACCCTCCTTCTTTTATTATATCATATCTTCATCTTTTTCTAAATTTATAATCATAATATGTGCTGGATTATTAACTCTAATTTTTAAGTTCTTACAATATCCAAGTCCTCTAGATACTAGTAATTTCATTTTATTTATATTATATAAACCATTGCTATATTTTGGAAATAATCTATACTCAGGTGATAATAATGCAAATGGTATTCTTATAACACCACCATGAATATGTCCACTAATCATCATATCAAAACCAATCTCACTAAATGGTTCTGGTGTTAATGGATTATGACAAACAATAATATTATAGTTTTTATTATTAATATTGCCAATCTTACTATGAATGAAATCAGTAGTAAGTGGATATTTCTTTCTATCATAATATTTTCTACTATAGAATATTCCTGTTAATTTAACTTTCTTAGATAAATAAATACCATCATTATTTAATAATCTAATCTTTGTATTTGATAATTTATTTTTATATTTATTAAATAATTCACTCTTTAAAAATGTTTCATGATTACCAAATGTATATAGTACATTATAATTATCTAATTTTTCACAAAATTTAACAAATCTATTTACTCTCTTATTAGCTATCTTATTACTAAAATAATTACCATCAATCATATCACCACTCATAACAACATAATCTGGTTTTTCATTTTCAAGTATTTTCAATAGCTTATTTTCAATTCTTCTATCATGAAGATCACTAAGTACTAATAACTTTATATTTTTATCTATTCTTTTATCTTTAATATTATAATTAGTTATATCTATTTTAAAATGACTATATATTATAGATATAGTTAATAGTATAAATAAACATATTATTATATATATAATTATATTGTTATTATTACTATTAGTATTCTTTTCTTGTTTATTAATGATATCTAATATATTACTATTTATATATTTATCTTTATTAATATTAATAGTAAATATATCTTTATCAAATATTATTCTTGTATCTAAATATTTATCTTTTTTAAAACTATTAAAATTATATTTAACTATACTATGTTCTTTATCTATATTAACTTTTACTTTAGAATTACTATGAGTATATACATTAAACATATTAGATTTATAAGGCAATCTAAATAAAATAATACCTTCTTTTATATCATAATTAAAATTATATAAATATTTAAAATAGAACTCAGAAGCATCATTATATTTAACACTTACATTTAAAATAATATATTCTAAATAATATACTTCCCTATTATCAAAATAAATATTTAAATATTCATTATCATCATCCGAATTATATTCTTCTATAAAATTAATATGTTTATCAGTAAAATCATCATTATAAAAATCTTTAATATTTTTAATATCATCTAAAATACCTACTTTTTTAAGTATAATAGCACTACTTTTATGTAAACTATCTATTTCATTCCTATAATAAATATTAATAGGATCTTTAGTATCAAAATCAAATTCTACTATTTCTCTTACTAATAAATTTCCTGTGATATCCATTTCAGAATCAATATATAATTTATTTAAACTACTACCTTTAACAAATATAGGCATAAATAATAAAATAATTATCATTACAATCTTTTTCATAATAATTATTATATCATTTATAAAAATAAATAAAAAGAATATAAAAGAAAATCACTTAACTAATGCATAGTTAAGTGATCAAACCAATTAGGTAACACTCAACTTAGCAATTAAGTGTTCCTTTTTTCATGTATTATTAATAACACATTTCTATATAAATTGCAAATTAATATGCCCCACAGTTATCAGCACCATAAACAGCTTGTTCATGTGTGAATCCTTCTTGATTTTCTAAAGCATTTATTAATTCATCTTTAGTATAATCTTGAGCTTGTAATAATAGCATAGCCATATAAGATGCTTCTTCATTCCAATCTATTTCTACTATACTATCTACTACTTCTGTTGCTAAAGCTTCTTCATATCCTGCTAGAACTAATCTATCAATTAAACCTTTTCTAGACATTACTTCTGCAAATAAAGTTAATTTAGCTGTTCTATTAGCATTAGCTCTTTGATCGTTTTTATTTATTTTTTTAGATTTAACAGTTAATACTTTTGACCAAGCACTATATACTTTTTTGTCATCAATATATCTAACTGCTCTTACTCTATAATAATATGTTTTTTTACTACCAACTTCATTTAAGAATAAACTATCATCTGTTGTGTAATAGAAAGTTTTAAATCCTCTCTTCTTATTAGTACTTCTTTGTACTTCATATACAAAAGCACCATCAACAGTAGTATTTCTTAAAGTTACTATACCTTGCTCAGATTGAACTAATTTAATGCTTGGTTTATTTAAAGTAGCTTTTTTACTTACTACACTACTCCATCCACTACATACATCAGCATCATTACATGCTCTTACTTTGTAGTAGAAAGTTGTTCCAGTTTGAACATTATCAACAAATTCTAATGATTTAGTAATAGCAATTGTTCCAAAACCTTTTTTCTTATTTGTACTTCTTTGTACTTCATATCTAGTAGCTGTTTTAGTAGCTTTTAATCCTAAAACAATTGTTTCAAAATCAGTTGCTTTAATACTTGGTTTCTTAGGTTTTGCTGGTCCAGTAGTTGCACTAACAACATCACTCCAAGCACCATATATTTTTTTACCTTTAACTGTTTTATATGCTCTAACTTTATAATAGTAAGTTGTAGCATTTTTTAATTTCTTATTATTATAAGTTAATGTACCTGATTTAGTTACAAAAGCAACTTTCTTAAATCCAGAATCTGGTTTAGTACTTCTTCTTACTTCATATCCTGTTACAGGTACTTTATCATAAGCTATTTTAATATTTGTGCCTCCAGCACTTTCAATTCTAATATTTTCAACTCTATCTGGTACTACTTTTCTACTAGCAACATTAGAATATCCTGTACATGTAGTATCATTACAAGCTTTAACTTTGTAATAATATGTTGTTCCATATTTTAGACCTAATTGTTCATAACTAGTTGCATCATATGAATTAAATTTAGTCCATTTTGTTTTCTTATTATTACTTGTAGCTCTATAAACTTCAAATCTTGTTGCCCCAGGATTTGATTGCCAATTAACATATAATGTATTATTTGGACCTTTTTCTACAGAGATTGATGGTACTAATAATTCAACTGGTTGTGGATCAACAATAGTTGAATTTCCTTCTGATTGTCCACCAATAGTTTTCCAATAATAAACTATTGTTACATCTTGATTAAGCATAAATTGGTCACCTAGATTATATCTTGTACCATTAATAGTTACATAATCAAATTCTTTTCCACTTGGTGGTGTTACTCCATCATCAAGATATAAGAAATGTTCTGTAATATCAGGTGCAAATCCTGCAGATGTATGAGTAAATTTAGCTTCCCCATTTCTAGTACCACCATTAAAATCATGTATCATAGTAAATTCTGGTTCTGGTACATATTCTCCTTTAGTACATTTTGGATATAGATTAATATTCTCAGTTACTATATCTTGATCAAAATGAAATTTTTGAGTAAATTCTGGATCTAGGTACCATCCTTCTATTGTCCATAAAAATTCTGGATTTGCTTCTGGTGCAGATACAGTACTTCCCATATTAACAGTTATTTGAGTTTCGTCTAAATCATAAATAATTGGTTCTAATGGTTTAACAAATGTAACTGTAACTGTTGATGGTATACTAAATGATCCAATATATTTTCCTTCTGTTTTAGGATTAACTTGAAATTGAGTTAAATCATAGCCACTATAAACAACATTACTCTCAATTTCGATAGTGTCAAACTCATATCTTTCATCCATTATTTCAACTAGTGCTCTTACTGTATAAGTTTTACCAGCTTCAAATGTAGCACCTGCATGTGGATGAGAATTATCTCCTGCTACTTCAACCCATTCTAAAGTATTAAATTCAAGTATTCCAGCAGGATTTTTATTACCATTAAATGATTTAATACTTACATTTGGTATTGTAGTACTTTCTCCATATTTAGGTACGGTAATATTACCTTCTAATTCTAAAGCAGTAATTGTATAATCAGCAGCATTTAATGGATATATACCACTATCAAATGTATAATATACTGAACGATTTAAACTTCCGCCTCCTGATGTAAACATTTCAAGACCAAAATCTACGCCTTGAACATACCCTTCTAAGGTAGCACTCATATTGTTTAATTCATCAAATGCATAACCACTTTCAGGTACAAGATTTACTATTAAAGTATATGAATGACCTGCTTCAAAAGTTTCATCTGTTGATAGTATATGACTTGCATTTGAATTATCACGCCACATTATATTATCAATATGATATTTAGTTCCTTCATTTGGAATAATAGTCATATCAGGTGTTCTTCCATCAATAGGTGGTACAACATTTTTAACACCTACTACAGATACTATTTCATCTGGCATTGTTGCATTTTCTGCATGTATATTAAGTGGCAATAATATAAATGCAAAAACTAATAAAAATAATAATCTTTTCTTCATATAATCTCCTCTCTATTTTATTATTTTCTATAATCATTATATAATTTTGAGAGATTACTTTTCAATATACATTTTTTTGACAATAAAAAAAGGAGCTATGCTCCAAGTTTTTCTTTTACTATTGAATTAACTAATTTCATATCAGCTTTACCTTTAAGACTAGCTAATTCTTTCATAATACTACCCATATCTTTCATAGATGTAGGTTTTACTATATCAAATGCTTTATCAATTTCTTTTCTTACTTCTTCTTCAGATAATTGTTCTGGTAAGTATTTACTTAATAAAGCTATTTCTCTTTCAAGACCTTCTACTAAGTCTTGTCTATTACCTTTTTTAAATTCTTCAATGCTTTCTTTATGAGTTTTAACTTGTTTAGCAACAACGTCAATAACTACTTCATCACTAGCATTATTTCTTTCAAGTTTATTATTAACCAAATATAAATCAATCGCAGATTTTAATAATCTTAATGTATTTAAGCTATCTTTATCATGAGATTTCATAGCTTCTTTCATATCTGATTGAACTTGTTCATATAACATATTCTACACCTCCAAAAAACTAATTTCTTTGTTTGTTATGTTTTTTAGCATTTCTAATAGCTTCTTTTTTAGCTTCCCTTCTTACAATTCCAGGTTTAGAATATTCTTTTCTTTTCTTCATTTCAGTTGGGACTCCACTTCTTTGAACTTTCATTTTGAAGCGTTTTAATGCATTTTCGACATTTCCGTCTTTAACTTCTACACGTGTCATTCTTCTTCCCTCCCTTCATGACCAATGTCAATTATAGTACAAAAAGTGTATAATTTCAAGTAAAATGAAGAATAATCAAATAATTTTTTTATAAAAATTGATATAATTTCATTAGGTGATAAAGATATGTATCAAAATAAATCAAAAATAGCAATAATAGTTGGTTTTTTTGTAATAGCCATTGTTCTTGTTATTGTTATGGTTCATTTAATAACTGAAGCTAATAAACCAGAACCTGTATATGAACCAAATCAAACAGAAATTGAATTAAATGAAACATTAAAAGAATATAACAAACTACTATTTGATTATAAAATGGTTAGAAAAACAAATAATTATTACAATAGCAATTATTTAATTAGTCCATTATCTATGGCATATGCATTAAAAATATTAGAAGAAGGTGCTAGTGGTGAAACAAAAGCACAAATATCTAATTTAATTAAAGATTATCAATTACCTAGAATAATTAATATTGAAAAGAAAATAAGTATTGCTAATGCATTATTTATAAATACAAATTATAAAGGTAAAATTAGTAATAATTATGTTGCTAATGTTGAAGGAAATTATGATGCTAATGTAATGTATGATGGATTCCAAAATACAGATGGTATTAATAAATGGGTTTCTGGTAAGACATTTGGTTTAATACCTAGAGCATTAACAAATATAGATAGAAATACAAAACTTAGTATAGTAAATACAATAGCACTTGATATAGCATGGAAATATAAAATGAGTTCTAAAAATACTCATCAAGCTAAATTTGCTAAGATTGATAAAACACAAATTGATGTTGCTATGATGAGTGATAAAAATGCATTTGGATATTTAGAAAATGAAAATGCAAGAGGTATTGTAAAACACTATGTTACTTATGATACAAATACTGGAGAACCTGCAGCTGCAGATTCAACAAATAAATTAGAACTTGAATACATAGCTATTATGCCAAAGATGGATCTAAATACTTATATAAATAGTTTTGATCAATATGAACTTAGTAAACTACTTCAAACTGTTAGAACTAATAGTGATACATTAGATTTAAGTATGAATATTCCAAAATATAATTATGCATTTGATTTAGATAAATGGAAAACAATATTACTAGAAAATAATATAACTAAAGCATTTGAAGAAGATGCAGACTTCTCTATTATAAATGATGATTTATTTTTAACAGATACAATACATAAAACATATATTGAATTTGGTGAAGAAGGAACTAAAGCTGCTGCTGTATCTATTGCAAAAATTAAAGATAATTCAGTTCCTAGTGAAAAAGAAAATATACAAATTGATTTTAATTCTCCATTCTTATATTTAATTAAAGAAAAGAATTCAACTAATTTATGGTTCTTCGGTGTTGTATATGAACCAATGTCTTGGGAAGAATATGATAAATTAATTGAAGCTGCTAAACGTGAAGCAGAACGTAAGAAAAGAGGATATTAAAAAAACATCAGTAAATCTGATGTTTTTATTTTGAAATAATTTATTTAATTTGACTCATTACTTCTTCAGCAAAGTTATCATTTCTCTTTTCCATACCTTCGCCTACTTCATATTTAACAAGTTTAACTAATTCACATTTATTTTTTTCTAAATAAGCTTTAACAGTTAATCCAGAATCTTTAATAAATGCTTGTTCTTCTAAAACTGTTTCTTCATAGAATTTTCTAATTCTACCTTCTACAATCTTATCAGCAAATTCAGGCTTTTTGCCTTCATTAATAACTTGTTCTTTAATAACTGATTTTTCATGTTCTAAATCTTCAGCTGGAACACTATCAATTGTTGTATAAAGAGGTCTCATAGCAGCTGCTTGCATTGCTACATCTTTAGCTACTTCTTCATTATCTCCTTTAACAACAGTTAATGATGAAATTTTTCCACCCATATGTAGATAAGAACCAAATACTTCACCTTTAGATTTTTTAACTGCTTCAAATCTTCTTAAAGAAATCTTTTCTCCAATTTTAGCAGTAGCATTAACTATTAAATCATTAAGAGTATCATCTCCACATTTTAATGCTAATGCACTTTCTAAATCAGTTGCTTTGCTTCCTAAAATAGTATTACCGATTTTATCTAATAATTCTTTAAATTCAGCATTTTTAGCAACAAAATCAGTTTCAGAGTTTAATTCAACAACTACAGCATTATTTCCATTTACATAAATATTTGAAAGTCCTTCAGCAGCAA
>JAEEGL016138155.1_pt1 | contig 11359 bp, 7 predicted proteins | sample 9134231 | NCBI WGS metagenome assembly JAEEGL01 (sample SAMN16246548, study PRJNA631951) | gut metagenome | biome: gut microbiome; feature: rumen; material: fiber-attached | host: Bos | place: Iran: Karaj | collected 2018-10
ACATGTGCTTTTGCACCTGTTCCTTTGATGCTCTATTTATTTAATAGACTTCGTAAAAGAGTTGGTGTAAGACCAGTTTTCCAAAGCGCCTTACTTTCATTTGGTCTTTGCATTTTCTCTTTCTGTGTTGGTAGCCAATGGTTCTGGGGTGATCAACTCATGCCAAAATTAATTATCGGTGCTATCGGTGGCGTTATTGGTTCTTGGGGTATTGGAGCATTTTTTATGATGCCATACCTTATTCCAACCTCAATTGCATCAGTTGAAGAAGAAGTTACAGGCAAGAACCACTCTGCTATGTACTTTGCAATTCAAGCTCTCGCAACATCAATTGTTGGAGCAGTTGCATCAAGTTTAGTTTATAACTATCTCAAGCTTTGGGCAGAAAATCCAGGCGAAGCAACTGGTTGGAAATATGGTGTTTCTATGGTTCCATTTATCGTTTCAGTCGCATGTATTGCCGGATTTTTCTTCTGCTTCTTAATGCCAAAGAGATATACCGCTCGTACAACTTACTTGGACATTAAAGAATCTGCAGAACGCAGACTTCCAAAACTTGAAAAGAAACGCGCCGTTTATATGTTAAAAGTTAAAGAAGGCGAAATTGCTGCTGCCCAACTTGAAGAAGAAGCTGCAAAAGAATTAGCACTTAAATCCTTAGACGGCGTTAGAGCAAAGATCACCAAGATTGAAAAAGAAATTGCTGAAACAAAAGCAATTATTGATTACAAGTTTGATGAAGCTCACTCTATTGGTAATGAAGAAGACCGTGTTCTTGAAAAGAACTCTATCTTCGCAAACGTTGCTCTTTGGGTATTAAGCGGTGGAATCTTTGGCATTGTTTCAGTCTTACTTGACTTCAAGAAATTCAAAATTGCAGGAGTTAAGTTAAGTTGTGGAGTTAAAGCAATCGCAATTATCGCATGCTTTATTCCATTCCTTGGAATTCTTGCAGATTACAAGTTCAAGAAAGCATTTGAAGAATTAGAAAAGAAACATGAATTAGACTTAGGCGTCAAACGTTTCGTTCCTTCAATGATTATCTTCGCATGTATTCCAGTTCCATTTATGATGAATGTTTATTCGCTCGCTATTAGAACTGACATGTTCAATAAGATTAGTGATAAACTTCAAGAAAATAATTAATACACACACTTACATATATGTAAAAGGCACCATAACTTAATGGTGCTTTTTTACTATCTTTTTACTGCTACAATATAAGTGAAAGGATTTTTAATATGGATTCTAAATATATTAAAGAAGATGTGGGGTTTGATTCTTTAACCGTGACTGAAGAAGCATCACGTTGTTTACTTTGTCTTGATGCCCCATGTTCAAAAGCTTGTCCAGCGGGAACTAACCCTGACAAGTTTATACGTTCAGTAAGATTCCGTAACTACAAAGGCGCAGCAGAAACCATCAGAATGAATAATGCTCTCGGTGCTGTTTGTGCTAGAGTTTGTCCGACGGAAAAATACTGTCAAAAAGGCTGCTCTAGAAGTGGAATTGATCGTCCAATTGATATTGGTCGTATTCAACGCTTTGTTACAGACTTTGAAGAAGCTGCAAATATGGACATTTTTGAAAAGAAACCTTCTAATGGTAAATCAGTAGGTATTGTCGGTTCAGGTCCTTCTGCACTTCAAGCTGCTGCTACCTTAACAATGTTAGGATACGCAGTTGATGTTTATGAAAAAGAAAAAGAATTAGGCGGAATGCTTAGACTTATTCCAGAGTATCGTTTACCAAATCATATCGTTGATAAGGAAATTGAAAGAATTGAAAAGTTCGGTGTTAAATTCCATACCGGAGTCGAAGTTGGACATAAGATGCCACTTGAAGAACTTAAAGCAAAACATGATGCTGTTTTATTAGCTCCAGGTTATTCATATGGCAAGATGCTTCCAATGTTCGAAAACGCAAAAAATGTGGAAAAAGCCGTAGATTTTCTTAAGGAAGTCAAAGCAAAAGCTGGTAAAGTTTCAGTTCCAAAGAATGTTTTAGTTGTTGGTGGCGGAGACGTCGCGATGGACGTTGTAACTACGCTTAAATTATTAGGTGCTGAAAATGTTACTGACGTTGTTTATGAAGAATTTAAAGAGTTTAGAGCAAGCAAGAAAGAACTTGAAGGCGCTCAAAAGCTTGGCATTACAATCATGGATGGTTATGTACCAGTAAGTGTCTCTGAAAACAAAGTTACGTTTGAACATAGAGTCATTAAAGCCAAAGTTGAAATTGAAGCCGATTTAATTATTCTTGCAGTTGGCCAAATTCCAGTAGTCGCAGGCTTAGGCATTGACTTAGTCCGTGGCGAAGTTGATGAAGGTCGTCCATATATTACTAAAGATCCAAAAGTTTGGGTATGTGGTGATATCGCTCATAGTGCTTATGATAAAACAGTTGTTGGCGGTGTTCGTACCGGCAAAGAAGTTGCGTTCTACATTGACGCAGCAATAGGAGGTAAATAATTATGGTTAAAAAAGATTTATCAATTACCTTCTTGGGTGTTAAATTCCCAAATCCATTCTGTTTATCATCTTCACCAGTTGGTAACTGCTATGATATGTGTAAGAAAGCATATGAAGTTGGATGGGGTGGCGTTGTCTTTAAGACAATTGGTCCAAAATCATATTTTATTGATGAAGTTTCTCCACGTTTTGACAAGTTAAACAAAGAAAATACTCCATTTGTTGGATTTAAAAACATGGAGCAAATTGCTGAGCATACTCTTGAAGAAAATCTCCGTGATTTAAGAAAACTTAAAGAAGAATTCCCAGACAAAGTCTTAATCGCTTCTATTATGGGCAACGATGAAGAAACTTGGGAAGATCTTGCTAGAAAAGTAGAAGAATGTGGAGCAGACATGATTGAAATGAACCTTTCATGTCCACAAATGACATCACATGCTATGGGTAGTGATGTTGGAACTAACCCAGAACTTTGTAAGAGATATTGCCAGGCTGTAAAACGCGGAAGTAAGCTTCCAATGATGGCTAAGATGACACCAAATGTCACAGACATGGTGCCAGTCGCAAAAGCTTGTCTAGAAGGCGGCGCAGGTGGTATTGCCGCCATTAATACAATCAAATCAATATGTAATATTGACTTAGATAAGAAAGTTGGCTTACCAATCGTTGATGGAAAATCGTCAATTTCTGGTTATTCAGGAAAAGCAGTTAAACCTGTAGCTCTTCGTTTCATTCAACAGATGAGACAAGCTGAAGGCTTAGAAAATCTTGAAGTTTCCGGTATTGGTGGAATCGAAACTTGGGAAGATGCAGCAGAATTTATTCTTGTTGGTTCAAAAACACTTCAAGTTACAACCGCGATTATGCAATACGGTTATAGAATCGTCGAAGACCTTAAGAATGGCTTAATGCATTATATGGAAGAACAAGGCGTTGACCATCTTGAAGACTTAGTTGGTCTTGCCAATAAGAACATCATTCCAGCAGAAAATCTCAATAGAGATTACATTGTTCGTCCAGACATTGATTTGGATAAATGTATCAAATGTGGTCGTTGCTATATCAGTTGTTATGATGGTGGTCACCAAGCAATTGAATGGAATGCTGAGAAACGCGAACCAAGTTGTAACACCGATAAATGTGTTGGTTGCTTACTCTGTGGTCATGTCTGCCCAGTAGGCGCAATTAAACCAGGTAAGATTACCATTAAAGAAGGCCGTAAGTGTAAGGCGAGTGACATAAAACTTTAAAAAGATTTAAGAGCAGTCATTATGATTGCTCTTTTCTTTTAGAGGTTTATAATAAAGGTAGATTTCTAATAGGAGGAAATATAATGAAAAAGTTTTTAATACTTTTACCAGCATTTTTACTTATCGGATGCTCAAATGCTAAAGGTGTATCGTTCAAAGATTTAAAATTTGACAAGCCATTAAATGCAGAACAACTTGAAGAATTTGATAAGAATTTTACTGAGGCTTCAAAAACGGTTAAAACTTTAAAACTTTCCAGTCTTTCTGAAGAAAAACATGGATTTGTTGAAAGAACAACCGATGGTGAAGGAACATATACTATGTACACTAATGGTTACAAGTATGAAGGTTCAGGAAAAATTGATAGCAAGGACAATGGTGTTTCTTATTCAACAAAAGAAACAGGAACAGAAAATGCTTGGGTCATCAAAAAAGATGGTGCTTCAAAAATTGTCACTGTTTCAACAACAAGTGAGTCTAAGGAAACTGATATTGAAGTAGAAAATTATGAAGAAGAAGAACTCGGCTTAGCTTTCTTTGCTGTAACTGTTGGTCTTGATGAAAATGATCTTGATGAAGTGGTCATTTATCAAAAAGGTAAAGAATATGCAGCAGTTTTCTCAGAAGAAACAAAACAAGTTACTGATAAGAGCGAAGTGTTAGGCCAAAAGAAAGATTTAATCAGAACCACTAACCAACAATTAGTAATTGAAATTGATAAAGATTATAAGGTTAAAGCCGCTTCATATTTCTTTGAAGAATGCATCAATAGAGATCCAGATACAAATGAATGGTATAGCAAAGCAAAACCAATTAATACACTTAAAACTACAATGAAGGTTTCTTATAGCAGTCAAGAAACAAGAAACGAAAGTGAATTATTTGATATTCTTAAGAAAGAAGATAAAGAATTCTTAGTCGGTATTAAACCATTATTAAAAATGGGTTCATGGAATGGTAATTTACCAACCCCACTTGCATCCACATTTACAGGAAATGCTGAACTTAATGAAGTTCAAATTAATGAAAATCAAATGATGGGAACAGCTCAATATCAAGCTCATTTCTCACTTTCATCAACCATGAATGCTTTCTTAAGAACTTTAAACGCCGAAGTTACTTATCTTACAAAAGATGGTTTCAAAACAAAAACAACAGAGGTTGCAGGTACTATATCTAACTATTCTTATACACTTACTCAAAACGCAACATCAGATACATCGCCTGTACAATTTTTATATGAATTAAATCCAAGTGGCGAAGTATATCGTTTAAGCTTCTCATTAAATTTAGGCGAAACTATTTCATTCAGCGGAAACCCTTCAGTTCAAGAAATTAATTAGTGTTGCCTGAATAAATATAAGAGCGGATTTATATCCGCTCTTTTTTATTATAAAATTTCAATAGAAAAAGCCACAGAGCTTAAAGTCAAGTAAGTAGTCACTATAGGTCTTGTACTAATAAACACTTTAGAAAAAATACAAGTGCCCGAGTAAGGGCGTGCTATTATAAATTCTCGTTGCGTAACCGCGCTTGTGTGCTAAAATGTAAGCGTTACCATTATGAGAATATATAGTATTCGTAGTTAATTAAAATCCCCCATTTTTTAGGGGGATTTTTTAATTCTACGGAAGAAAGGAAGCATAATGTACAAAAGTGAATACTTGAATAGAGTCCTTGATGAAATTAAGGCAAAGCATGGAGAACAAAAAGAATTCATATCTGCAGTTGAAGAATTCTTTGATTCCATGGACTATGTCGTAGATAAGGACCCACGAATTGAAAAATACTCAATCATTGAAAGAATCGTTGAACCAGAAAGAACAGTTTCATTTAGAGTTCCATGGGTTGACGATAGCGGAAAGATTAGAGTCAACACAGGATATCGTATTCAATTTAACTCTGCAATTGGTCCATATAAAGGCGGTATGAGATTTGATAAGTCCGTTAATTTATCAATCCTTAAGTTCCTTGGATTTGAACAAACCTTTAAAAACTCGCTCACTGGATTACCAATGGGTGGTGGTAAAGGCGGTGCAGACTTTGATCCAAGAGGTAAATCTGATGCCGAAGTCATGAGATTCTGCCAATCACTTATGACAGAGTTGTTCCGTCATATTGGTCCTAATACAGACGTACCTGCAGGCGATTTAGGTGTAGGCGCTCGTGAAATTGGTTATATGTTTGGCTATTACAAGAAACTTCAAAATGAATGGTCCGGAACATTTACTGGAAAGAACTTCTCTTATGGTGGTTCTCTTGCAAGACCGGAAGCTACCGGTTATGGACTTCTCTACTTTGTAGAGGAAATGCTTAAAGAATATAAGAAAACCTCAATTAAAGGCAAGAAAGTCATCATTTCCGGTTCTGGTAAAGTCGGTGGAATGGCCGCGGCTAAATTAGCAGAACTTGGTGGTGTCCTTGTTGGAATGAGTGATATCGAAGGTTTCGTTTATGACGCAAATGGACTTGATGTTCCATATATTGTTGAAAAAGCCAAAGCAAAAGGTATGTTCTCGAAAGCTTACGCTGAAGACCATAAAGGTGTTGAATGGCACGCTGATCCTCATAATATGTGGGCTGTAGCAAAATGCGAAATCGCATTACCATGTGCAACACAAGGTGAAATTCATGAAGCAGATGCTGAACTTCTTAAGAAGAACGGTTGCTACATGTTAGTAGAAGGCGCAAATATGCCATGTGATGTTGAAGCTATTCGCTATTTCAATAATAACGGTGTTTTATTTGCTCCAGGTAAAGCAAGTAATGCTGGTGGTGTTGCTGTCTCTGGTTTAGAGATGTCTCAAAACGCCCTTCACTTAAGTTGGACATTTGAAGAAGTTGACGCAAGACTTAAACAAATCATGAAGGATATCTTCAAAAAATGTCATGAAACTGCAGTTAAATATGGTCAACCAACAAATCTTGCATTAGGTGCAAATATTGCCGGATTTGAAAAAGTCTTAGATGCAATGATTGCACAAGGAGTTTGTTAATGGCCTTTACGACCATAAAAGCACCTCATATTCTTCTTCCAAAAAAAGGAACTGATATGAACGCATGGGCAGTAATTGCCTGCGATCAATTCACTTCCCAAATGGATTACTGGGAAGATGTTGAAAAGTTAGTAGGCAACAAGCCTTCTACTTTACGCATGATGTTCCCAGAAGCTTACCTTGGTAAAGTTAATGATGAAGAATTTATTAACAAAGTTAATAGTAATATTCAAAGTTACTTAGACAACGGTGTTTTAGAAGACCAAGGTGAATGTTTTATTCTTGTTGATAGAAAAACATCAGTTGTAGATAGAAGACTTGGTTTAATCATCTCAATTGACCTTGAAGATTACACTTATGAGAAAGGCGTTAAATCTTTGATTCGTGCGAGTGAAGCAACAATTGTAGACCGCATTCCTCCTAGATTAAAAATAAGAGAAAATGCTCCAGTTGAAATGCCTCATATCCTATTCTTATTCGATGATAAAAAACGTGAAATTATCGAAAAATTATGGGAAAAACGTGAAAATTTTGAAAAAGTTTATGACTTTGATCTCAATAAAGATGGTGGTCATATAACAGGTTATAAGGTTACCGAAACTTATCCAATAATTAAGCAATTTGAGAGTCTTTTAAAAGAAAATAATAATGGATTACTTTTCATTGTCGGAGATGGTAATCACAGCTTGGCAACCGCAAAAGCACACTGGGATAAAATCAAAGTCAATCTTACTGAAGAAGAAAGAAAACAACATCCAGCAAGATATGCTCTTGTTGAAGCATTAAACATTTATGATGAAGGTTTGATTTTTGAACCAATTCATCGAGTCGTGTTTAACGTTGATGAATCGTTTTTACCGGGACTTCAAAAATCTTTAGGTGGAGAATACAAATCATATACATATTCCGTTTGTAACGGAAAAGAAGAACTTTTAATGCCAAAGAATGGTCCAGAAGCATATGAGAAAGTTCAGGCGTACGTGGATGCTTACTTGTGCAGTAGCAAGCAAGCAAGCGTGGATTACATACACGATGAAGATCAAACTATTGAAGTTGCTAAAAATAATCCAGGTAGTGTTGCTATCATAATGCCAGCACTAACCAAAGGCGACATATTTGATTACATCGCTAAAGACAAAGTCTTACCGAGAAAAGCTTTCTCGATGGGACACGCTACTGAAAAAAGATATTATCTCGAATCTCAGAGAATTAAATAAAGGAGAAAACAAATGAGTAGAATTTATAACTTCTCAGCAGGTCCTGCAATGTTACCAGAAGAAGTACTTCAGGAAGCTGCAAATGACATGCTTGATTATCATGATTCAGGAATGTCAGTCATGGAAATGTCACATCGTTCCAAAAACTATGATCAAATCATTAAGGAAGCCGAAGCAGATCTTCGTAAGTTAATTGGCATACCAGATAACTACAAAGTCTTGTTCTTACAAGGTGGTGCTACATTAGGTTTTGCAATGATTCCAATGAACTTTATGTTCAATGGAAAAATTGACTTAATCAATTCTGGTGTTTGGACAAAGAAAGCAATGAAAGACGCTAAGCTTTATGGTGAAGTCAATATTGTTGCGTCAAGCGAAGAAGATGGATTTAAGAAAATTCCAGATCTTAAAGGAATTAAATTTAGTAAAGATGCAGACTATGTCTATATCTGTGATAACAACACTGTATATGGAACAAAATATAAAGAATATCCAGATACAGGCGATATTCCATTAGTGGCAGATATGTCATCATGCTTCTTATCAGAACCAATTGATGTTAAGAAATTCGGAATTATCTTTGCAGGTGCTCAAAAGAACGTTGGTCCAGCAGGTGTTACCATCTACATCATTAGAGATGACCTTCTTGCAAAACCAGCTCCAAGACCACTTCCTGCATACTTAGATTTTAGAATCCATGCTGAAAGTCAATCACTTTATAACACCCCTCCAACTTATGGAATCTATATGTGTGGTTTAGTATTTAAATGGTTGCTTAGAACCGGTGGTTTAGAGTTTAGAGACAAAAATAATAAGGAAAAAGCAGCAATTTTATATGATTATTTAGATCAAAGTAGTTTCTATATTCCAAGAGTTGAGAAAGCAAGCCGTTCTCTTATGAACGTTACATTCACAACTCCAAGCCCAGAACTTGATGCAGAATTCTTAGAGGGTGCAAAAAAATATAGATTTACAAACCTCAAAGGTCACAAGTCTATCGGTGGTCTTCGTGCTTCAATTTACAATGCAATGCCGCTTGATGGTGTTAGAGCACTTGTAAAATATATGAAAGAATTTGAAGAGGCCCACAAATAATGAAAGTACTTTGTTTAAATAAGATTTCCCCAGTAGGTTTGAAGGTTTTACCTTCATCTTATGGTTTTACTGAAGATATTAATGAAGCAGATGCAATTCTTGTAAGAAGCGCAAATATGCTTGAAACAGTATTACCTAATAAGGTTTTAGCAGTCGGTAGAGCTGGTGCTGGTGTTAATAACATTCCTCTTGAAGTATATGCAAAAGCAGGTGTTGTTGTTTTTAATACACCAGGAGCAAATGCAAATGCAGTTAAGGAATTAACAATTGCAGGTATGCTTTTAGCAGCAAGAGATATTCGTGGATCAATGGAATGGGTTCAAGCAAATAAAGGCGATGAACTCATTAATAAATCAATGGAAAAAGCTAAATCAGCGTTCGCAGGAACAGAAATTCTCGGAAAAACCTTAGGAATTATTGGTTGCGGTGCTATTGGTGCATTAGTCGCACAAGCAGCTGGAGCACTTGGAATGCATGTTTTAGGTGTTGAACCTTCAGAAGCAACAGTCGAAAGAAATAAACATCTCTTTCCTGCCGATATGGAAATCGTTTCAGCAGATGAAATGTATGCAAAAGCAGATTACGTTTCAATTCACGTTCCTCTAATGGACGCCACAAGAGGAATGATTAATAAAGATGTCTTTAAGAAGTGCAAAGATGGCGTGATCTTTGTTAACTGCGCTCGTGATGCCATCGTTAACGATGATGACATGAAAGAAGCTCTCGAATCTGGTAAAGTTAGACGTTATGTTACTGACTTCCCAAATTACAAGACAGCAAACATGGATGGTGTTATTGCAATCTCACACTTAGGCGCATCAACTGAAGAAGCTGAAGATAACTGTGCAGCGATGGCTGCAAAACAAATTGTCGACTACGTCGAAAATGGAAATATTATTAATTCAGTCAACTTCCCAAGAATTGATCTCGGAAAGAAAGAAGCAATGCGTATTGTTGTCTTATTTGAAGGCGACCACGGAGAAGAAATTTCTAAATTAATTTGTGGAGCATCTAAGATGGCTTCTGGAATGAAAGGCAACTTTGGCGCTTTAGTAGCTGAAGGCGGATCATTTAAAGAAGAAGATATTTTTGCTGTTCCTGGTGTAAATAGAATTTTTGTAATAGCTTAATTCTATCTTTTTATATATAAGCACTGACTTTGTCAGTGCTTTTTTATAATTAATATAAGTTTATTCTTGTTTTATAGGTTCGGAAATATATAATATTTAGCGACACATAAGAAGGAGTAAAACTTATGAAATTATCACCCCTCCAAATTGAAAGATATAAATACGTTCCAAAACTTCCAGGAATGTTAAGAAACGGTATTAGTGATATCTGTGTTAAAGAAGGTAAAGAAACTTCTTCAGTCGCAGATCAAGAAAAGATTAAAGCCCTTTTCCCAAATACCTATGGTAAAAGGGAAATTGTTTTTGAAAAAGGTAAAAACACCTCACCAGCAAAGAAACAAGTTGTTGGTGTTATTCTTTCCGGTGGCCAAGCACCTGGCGGACACAATGTCGTCGCAGGTTTATTTGATGCTTTGAAAGCCACTAACAAAGATAATGTTTTACTTGGTTTTAAAGGTGGTCCAAGCGGCTTATTAGAAGATAAATATATCGAAATTACTGCAGATTTTATGGATCAATACAGAAATACTGGTGGTTTTGACATCATCGGTTCAGGTCGTACAAAACTCGAAACTGAAGAACAATTTAAGGTTGCAGCAGAAGTTTGTAAAAAACACGGTGTCACCGCAATCGTTATCATTGGTGGTGACGATTCAAATACAAACGCAGCTGTCCTGGCAGAATTCTTTGTAGCAAACAAAACTGGTGTTCAAGTTATCGGTTGTCCAAAAACAATCGATGGCGACTTAAAGAATGAAGATATTGATTGTTCATTTGGTTTTGATACAGCTACAAAAACATACTCTGAATTAATCGGAAATATCGAAAGAGACGCAAACTCTGCGAAGAAGTATTGGCACTTCATTAAAGTCATGGGCCGTTCAGCATCACACGTTGCTCTTGAATGTGCTTTAGAGACACAACCAAACATTTGTTTGATTGGCGAAGAAGTAGCTGCAAAAAAGATGTCACTTCAAGACATTGCAAGACAAATTGCAGACTCAGTTTGCTATCGTGCATCCAAGGGAAATAACTTTGGTGTTGCTATCATTCCAGAAGGTATTGTTGAGTTCGTTCCAGAATTCAAAGTCTTGATTGCAGAAATTAATGAACTCTTAGCAGGCAAGAAGACAGAAGAATTTAATGCCTTACCATCTTGGAAAGATAAATATGCATTCATTGAAAAAGGTTTAACCAAGG
>JAEEGL016915117.1_pt1 | contig 11359 bp, 11 predicted proteins | sample 9134231 | NCBI WGS metagenome assembly JAEEGL01 (sample SAMN16246548, study PRJNA631951) | gut metagenome | biome: gut microbiome; feature: rumen; material: fiber-attached | host: Bos | place: Iran: Karaj | collected 2018-10
AACAGAAATAAAATTGGCAATATATGTTAACAAGAAAAAAAGAAGAAAAAGAATTTAAAATCTATGATAATCAAAGACCAAAAGTCCTTTTATTAGGAAATGGAATACATAGATGTTTTTCGCATGAATCATGGGATGACTTTTTAGACAATTTAAAGGATAGTTCATTTTCTTTGCCGGCCAAAAACTATTCTATGCCAATGCCACTAAAAGCATCATTGCTAACTAAGAACAAATTATCCGAAGTATTAAAAAAGAAGATAAACGAGATAGATCCTAACACAGGCAAAAAAGAGCTATGGGATAGGATGTCTTCTGTAGAGCCTAAGGAAATAGAGGTTATCGACAGACTTTCTGAAATTGGATTCGATTACATATTGACCACAAATTACAGTTATGAATTAGAAGGCGCATTAAGCCATAAGAGTCAGATAAGAAGATACCAAATAGAAAAAATGCAAAGGTATTGTGAGGTAAATCATGCTCAAACGCAGTTTCTAATAAATACATATAATCTTATTGAAAATAATCAAATATGGCATATACATGGCGAAGCAAGGAAACCAGATAGTATAGTTGTTGGACAAATGAATTATGGGAAACTATTACAAAGATATATTTCCAGATTAGTTTCAAATAAGGAAGATGAATTTCGAAAGAATTATAATGATAAGAAACCACAGAGGATTGGCAGTTGGATTGATGCATTTGTGCTTGGAGACGTATATATCTTAGGCTTTGGTTTTGGTTTATCAGAAAATGACTTGTGGTGGTTGTTAGAATATAAATCTACCAAAGAATATGCAGGGAAAACGATTTATATTGAACCGAAAAAAGCAAAAACTCAAATATGTGCAATTGATAGCAGCATTACTTGTGATAAGATTTCAGCATATAAAATTGAAAATGAGTGTAAAATGGAATTATTAAAAGTTTACAATGTTATTACTGATTGCGATGACATAGTTTTTACTGACTATCAAACGTTTTATGATGATGCTATTAGGTGGATGAAGGATCATATAGGTAATAATATATAAATTGTATGTTGGACTGGCGTGGAAAGGCAGTAATAGAGCGTTTTGCCGGGTATCCTTGAAAAAGAAGAATTCATGAGAATCATTGAGAGTCAACAATTAAGCACGCGCATATGTAGCACAATGATCCAAAAGTGATTGTGAATAAAGGCTTTTTGACCTGCATACAGTTCTCAAAGCGTTAATCGGATTCCAAACGTCTCAAAAGCCCCGGACATGTGTCCGGGGTTTTTCTTATCCAAATCGATCATATAATATATATCATTAACAAACGAGATTTCTGCGGATAAATGCTGAAAAAGCAAATGTGTATTACGCATCGCAGCTTTCATGGAGCGGAAACAGAAATTTCCGCTCTTTTTTGCCTGTGGAAGACTAGACCGCGGGGGATGGCTGTCCGGAGATTTCTTTTGTTTCCGCGCTTTGTTGTTGACAACGCGCTGATATATGATAAAATTAAATTGCATACAATATAAAAGGAGGAACACTCATGAGTATCTATGATTACAGCGTAAAAACCAGAGACGGCAGCGAATGCAGTCTGAAGGATCTGGAAGGCAAGGTCCTGATCATCGTCAACACGGCGACCGGATGCGGCTTCACGCCCCAGTACGAGGGTTTGGAAAAACTCTATGAAAAGTATCATGAACAGGGGCTGGAGATCCTGGATTTCCCCTGCGACCAGTTCGGTCATCAGGCTCCCGGTGATGATGACGAGATCCATCAGTTCTGCACCAGCAAGTACAACACCCAGTTCGACCAGTTCTCCAAGATCGAGGTCAACGGGGAAAACGAAGAACCTTTATATACTTTCCTGAAGAAGATGCAGCCGACGGAAGAGCCCAAGGGATTGAAGAACAAGGGCATCATGGCTGCGGTCAAAAAGATCAGCAGCACCTGCACTAAGGAAGGCGACATCGTCTGGAACTTCACGAAGTTCCTTGTCAACAGACAGGGCCTGGTCGTGAAGCGCTATGATCCGACCTTTGTGCCGGAAGACATGGAGAAGGAGATCCTGGATCTGCTCGGATAGGAGAAAGCAAGATGGAAAAAAGCAACGAAGCGCTGCGGTTGAAAAACCAGCTCTGCTTTCCCATCTACCTCTGTGCCAAGGAAGTGATCAGCCGCTACACACCGTTTCTCAATGAGCTGGATCTTACCTATACCCAGTACATCGTCATGATGGTGCTCTGGGAGAAAAAGGAAGCCAGCGTGAAGGAGATCGGAGCTCAGGTTTCCCTGGATTCCGGAACGCTGACCCCTTTATTGAAGAAGCTGGAGAAAAAGGGCCTGATACAGCGCCGCCGCAAGGCGGATGACGAACGCGTCGTGATCGTCTCTCTGACCGAGAGCGGAAAAGAGATGGAAGAAAAAGCGCAGATGGTGCCCGAAAGAATGGCTGCCTGCTTTGATCTGGAGCCGGAAGAGGCCATGACTCTGTACCGTCTCCTGCAAAAAGTGACGGAGCATCTCGAAAAAAGCGGAGCGGAGGCCTGAGCATGGAAAAAGGAATCGACAGAAACACAAAGATCATCCGGATCAGCATACAGGGCATTCTTGTCAACCTGGTGCTGGTACTCTTCAAGGCCGCGGTGGGTTTTCTCAGCGGCTCCATCGCCATCATCCTCGACGCGATCAACAACCTCAGCGACATGCTGAGCAGTCTGATCACCATACTCGGCACCGCTCTCAGCAACAAAAAGCCCGATAAGAAGCATCCCTTCGGACACGGACGGGTGGAATATTTCTCTTCTCTGATCATCGCGATCATCGTTCTGGCAGCCGGAGCGGTTTCCCTGAAGGAATCGGTAGAGAAGATCCTGCATCCCGCCTCGGCCAAACATACGCCGGCGGGCTTACTGATCATCATCGTTGCGGTCTTTGTGAAGTATTTCTTCGGCCGTTATGTGAAGAAACAGGGAGAGGAACTCAATTCCGGTTCCCTGATCGCCAGCGGCACTGATGCCATCAGCGATGCCGTCTTAAGCTTCAGCACCTTTACGGCCGCCCTGATCCTGTATCTGAGCGGTCTGGATCTGGAGGGATGGATGGGACTTGTCATCTCCGCCATGATCCTGAAGACGGCCGTGGAGATCCTGATGAACACGGTGGACGACATGATAGGCGTCCGGGCGGACAGGGATCTGACCGTCAGCCTCAGGCATGAAATCGGCGAATACGAGGAAGTGCAGGGCGTCTATGACCTCACCGTGCACAATTACGGACCGGGCCGCTCCATCGCCACTGCCCACATTCAGGTGGCGGACGAGATGACGGCCGGAGAACTGCACAGACTGACAAGGACCATAGAACTGGACATCTATCAGAAACTGGGCATCATTCTGACTTTGGGAATCTATGCCGCCAACGACGGAAAAGAGTACCAGCACATGCGCAGCTATCTGGCGTCCGTTCTGAAGAATTATCCGTCTATCCTGCAGATGCACGGATTCTATGTGGACGAGATCTCCAAGGTCATTTCCTTCGACCTCATCTTTGACTTCTCCTATGAGAAGACCGAAGAGGCGATAGAGGAGATAAGACAGGCCATGGAGAAGAAGTATCCCGGCTATCAGATCCTGATCATTCAGGACAGCGACATATCCGACTAAGCAAAAAAGGAACGGATCCAAGGATCCGTTCCTTTTTCATTTTTCGATCTCTCCCGCATAATCGAGGATGCCGCCTATTTCATAGAGCTTGCCATAGCCCATCTCCGCCATTTCCCCGGCGGCTGTTTTGGCCCGTTTGCCGCTTCGGCAGTAGATATAGACAGGCGTGTTTTTGTCGGGGATCAGGTTTTTTATCTCTTCCCTGATTTTCTCATGGGAAAGATTGAGGGCATGGGGAATGTGTCCTTCCTCATATTCTTCAGGTGTCCGTACGTCCAGAAGGACGGCGTTTTCCTCCTGCCGGAAACGCTTGAGCCCTTCCTGCAGATCCAGACTCGCATATCCTGTGCTCTTACGGCAGAAGAAAAGCTGTGTCAGAAATCCCATCATGAGCAAAAGAATCCATCCTTTCTTCATGATTCCATTATAAGGGAAGGCGGAAACAAAGAGACGGAAAAGAAATGGTATAATGAAAACATGAACAAAAAGCTACTGCGCGTTTTCGTGCTCTGCGGCATCGTCTTGATCCTGTGCGGCATCATCGTCGTGAAAAAAGGCATCTTCAAAAAGATGATGTTTCATGACTGGGAACTGGCCGCCGATGAGACGTTTACGCCTGAAGAGGTGCTGGACAAGGGCTATCCGGTGATGCTGGACATTGGCACCAGCTGGTGCGGTCCCTGTATCGCGATGCATCCGGTACTGGAAGAGACGGCGCTGGAACTGAAGAACAAGGCGATCCTGCGCTATCTGGAAGTGGATACCTATCCCGCGCTTTCCCGGTTTTACCAGACGCCTTATTATCCCACCCAGATCTTTTTTGACGACAAAGGAAACGCCTACGGGGTGCATTACGGTTATCTGGACAAAAACGGGATCTATGAGATCTTTGCGGAAATGGGGTATGAACTGCGATGAACAGCCTGTTGTTACATCTGGCAGAGATCATGGAAGAAAACACATGGCTCATGCCGCTTTTCTCCTTTCTGGGAGGTGTGCTGGGCAGTCTTTCCGCCTGCAGCCTTTCCTCTTTGCCTCTGATCATTTCTCATATGATGCGCGAGGAGGACAGAAGCGCCCAAAGGACACGAAAGATCTGTTTCTGCTATTGTCTTGGCAACATGTTGTGCTTTACGCTGCTGGCTTTTCTGACGGTTTTGTTTCATAAAGCCCTGCGCTTTCCGGCCCGGGCAGTCAATCTCATCCTGGCTGTGCTGATGTTATGGATGGGACTGGAAATGTGGGAGATCGTGCAGCTGATCCCGGTATCCGGACTGCTGTCCAAAAACACAAAAACCGGGCTTTTCGGCGCCTTTCTGGAAGGGGCGCTTTCCGCTGTGGCTTCCTCTCCCTGCACGACGCCTATCCTGACTTTTCTGTTGACGCTGACAGCTGCCAGAGGAAGCATCCTCTTGTCCGCGCTCTGTCTTCTTCTTTACGGACTGGGAAACTGTCTTATCGTGTTCCCGGTGGCTTTTTCCGTCGGCTTTGTGCAGAAAATCAAACAGAACCGTCTGTATCCGAAAGCGGAGAAGATTCTGCGGCTCTTCACGGGAAGCGTTATGCTTCTGATGGGTTTCTGGTTTTTCTGGCAGGCCGTCTGAGACGGCTTTTTCTTTCCCTTTTGGGTGGACAGAAAGGGTGTATAAGGTATAATAGACAGGTAATGAGGTAGTATTTATGAGCAAGAAAGAACAGTCCCTGTGGACCCTTCCCTTCATTCTGATCCTGCTGGCAAGCACCCTGAACGCGGTGAGCACGCAGATGGTCAACCCCAACCTGCCTGCCTTCTTATTGAGCAAAGGCGCCGTTTATGAACTGACAGGCGTCATTTCCAGTCTGTTGAGCTGGGTGGCGCTGGTGATACGGCCTTTTTCGGGAGCTGCCAGCGACCGCTTCAACCGCAAGACGCTGATGGTGATCTCCTATCTGGCCTCGGCCGCCTGCGTTTTCCTGTATACCGTTTCCGACAATCTGGTCTTTCTGGTTGCGGTCAGGATCCTGCACGGCATTGCCTTCTCTCTGAGCGGAACCATCTCCATGGCCTTTTCCACCTCCTTCATTCCGGTGGAAAGGATAGGCGAGGGACTGGGCTATCTGACGATCTCCCAGTTTCTGGCGACCACGCTCGGACCGGAGCTTGGCGACAGGCTGCATGAAGGGCTCGGACAGAACTGGGTGTTCTGGATCGCCTGCATCTTCAATCTTCTGGGCTGTCTGATCATCAGCCGTCTGCCTTACACCTTTGAGAAAAAGGAACAGAAAGCGGAAAGAAAGTTCGACATCCGCGACTTCTATGCTCCCGAACTGACGATCTATGTGTTCTTAGTTGCCCTGTTCTCTTTTGGAAACGGCATCGTTTCCTATTATCTGAAACTGTTCGGCCAGGAAAGAAACATTGAAAGGATCAATCTCTTCTATTCCGTTAACTCGCTGGCCTTACTGATCGTCAAGCCTCTGAGCGGAAAACTTCTGGATAAGAAGGGAGTCGCCTTCATTCTCTATCCGGCCTATATCTTCTCGGCTATCTCCTTCAGCCTTCTGGCCAATGCCTGGAGCCTGCTTCCGGTTCTGGTCGCGGCCGTCTTCAAGGCGGTAGGCCAGGGAATCGGCACGCCGGCCATTCAGGCGGAATCGGTCAAGAAGTGCGGCGTGGAAAAAAGCGGCGTGGCCATCAGCACCTGCTTCATAGGGCAGGATATCGGCAACGGCCTGGGTCCCATCTTCGCGAGCATGCTGAAACCGAAGATAGGCTTCGCCAAGCTGTTCTATGTCTATGTGGGCATGCTGCTGTTGGGTGAGCTGACCTACTTCCTGTATCATCAGAAGGAAAAGAAAGCATAAAAAGCAATTGAAAACAGCATGATGTGAGTCATGCTGTTTTTTTATATTGATAATGATGGATTTACAGACCGACCAGCTGAGACAGGCGTCTTACTTCCTCTTCGCTCAAATGCCTCCATTCTCCCGTTTCCAGGTCATTCGAAGTCAGAAAGCTGAAGCGCCTGCGTATCAGAACGCTCACATCGCAGCCCAGATGGGCAAACATGCGCCGGACCTGGTGGTACTTGCCTTCCTTGATGATCAGGATGGCGCTGTTTTCACTCAGCTGTCTGTAGATGGCCGGAGCGGAAGTGAATTCCTGAAAGCGTATGCCTTCGGCAAAGACCTTTTCCGCGCGCCCGGGAAGGGGCTGCAGGGTTTCCACATAATACTCTTTTTCCACTTCGTATTTCGGAGAGATCAGCCTGTGCGCCATCTCTCCGTCATTGGTCAAAAGGATCAGGCCACGAGTCATCTTATCCAACCGGCCGACGGGAAACAGATCCTTGCGCCGGGAATCCACAAGTTCCAGAACGTTGGGACTTGTGTCCAGTGTGGAATAGACATCTTCCGGCTTGTTCAGAAGGATGTATTCCTTTTCCACATAGCTCAAGACATCCTCATCCAGCATGACAGTACTGTTTGTGTCCACCTTTGTTTCCGGACGCAGTACAATGACCCCGTCAACGCGTACCCGGCCCTGACGTATCATTTCCTTCACTTCCGAGCGGCTGCCGGCCTTCATGTCGCACAGATACTTGTCCAGTCTCATAAAAGCCTCCATCCTTTGTCTATGCGGTTCTTGAAGACGCCGTTGGTGATTTTTGCCCATCCAGCCGCATAGCCGTCAATGGTGACAAGATACCAGCCGTCTTCTGTCTGAGACACGGAAACGGTCTCGCCCCGCAGGTATTTCAAAGCCCGTATGTCATCAGAGGAAAGAGAGACGACATTTCCGTATTCTTCTTTCCGTAAAGCCATAGCCAGAGCCTGCGAAGGCTCAAAGCCGTTTTTCTTACTCTCTCCCAATAAAAGTCCCGAGCGCAGAAGGCGCAGGCCTTTTTTCGGAAGCGTCTTTTCGGGAAGCAGATAGAGCTGATCCTGAAGAAGCTCCAGTCTGTTTTGGTTCAGAGGCATCTTCAGATCTTTGAAGAAGGGATCCTGCAGAAACTTTTCAATGGAAGGGTCAAATACAGGTTCGTACAGGGAAGGCTCTTCTGTCGCGGAAGCATCTTCCTTTTTCAAAAGAGCGAGGAAATGGCCTTCTCCTTCGATCCTGTGCGGATAAAGCCTGGCGCATTCCGCCAGTCCGCAGTGCCCCTTTTCAAAGCCGGGATGCTCAATGGGAATCAGGGAAAGATCCGTGTGATTATCCAGAAGAGAAAGAATGACTTCCTCGTTTTCCGCCTCCTCAAAGGTGCAGGTGGAATACAGCAGCATGCCGCCCGGTCTGAGGCACTTGTAAGCAGCCTCCGCCAGTTCTTTCTGAATGGAAACATACGTATCCGGTCCTTTTTCTTCCCAACTGCGGATCAAAGAAGTGTCCTTGCGGAACATGCCCTCGCCACTGCAAGGAGCATCCAGCAGGATTTTGTCAAAGCTCAAGGGGAACAGTTCTGCCAGGTCGCAGAGATCCATGGCGGAAACATAGATGTTTTTTCTGCCCGCTCTTTCCAGATTGCGCAGGGTGGCTTTCTGGCGGGAGGCGGAGATGTCGTTGGATACAAGAAGTCCGTCCTTCAGTTTTTCGGACAGTTTCAGGCTTTTTCCGCCCGGAGCCGCACAGGCGTCCAGAACGATGTCGTCTTTGTTTACGGGAAGAAAGGAAGCGGGCGCCATGGCGCTGGCTTCCTGGAGATAATAGACTCCTAAAGAATGATAAAGATGGCGGGAAAGATCCGCGTCACGGGGGGCATAAAAGCCCGTATCGCACCAGCCGACATCTTCCAGATCAAAAGCAAAGGCGGAAAGAAAGTCTTCCTTATCAGCCTTTGTTGTATTCAAAAGCAGACTGTTCACGCTGCCCTGTTCCAGAGAATCCAGATAGGCCGGTGTGTCCTCTTTGAAAATCTTCTGTATGCGCTCAAGGTAAGCCTGCGGCAGTTTCATAAGTTCATTATAGCGGAAATAGAAAGAAGCCGTGATGACAAAATCGGAGACGGATGGGGCAGATAGTTTTTTTTGTTAACTTTTGATAAGATTTATATAGATTATCATGACTGCTAATTTTCTGAAAAAGCCTTACGAAAAGAAGAACTGTCTGTATGTCATAAACGGTATCCTTCCTCTTTTCTGCGGGTTTTTCATCTATATGACGGTAAGGGAGAACACATACCTGTCTTTTGTGTTCTCTTTTCTGAGATCCCGGATGCCCGTCATCGCCTATCCCTCTCTCATACGGAACTATGCAGCCGATTTTCTTTGGACCTATGCCCTGTTTTTCTGCCTCCGGCTTACTCTTGGCGATGAACTGAGCGGCAAAAGAAACAAAAGAGTCCTGTTTTTGACGGCGGCGGTTTCGGTGGCAGTGGAATGTTTGCAGCTGACAGGGATATTTCCGGGAACATTTGATTTTTGGGATATTCTTGTGGAATTAACCGCGGCGCTTGCCGCGTTAATGATTTCCAACAGGATAGAGCAAAGGAGGAAATTCTATGAAGAGAAATAACCTGACAAGGGTCGCTCTGACCTGCCTCGCGGTCTTGTTATTTGCCGGCATGGCCATGGGATGCGGGCTGTTTGATGACCGCAAAAAACTGTGGGACCAGTATGAGGAGTTCATCGGTATTGTGAATTCGGAAATCGAAGCCTGCACGGGAACATGTCTGACCAGAGAGGAAATGCTTCAGTTTGTAGATGCCTATGAAAAGGTGCGGAAGGAGAGAAGCAATCAGAAGGTCCAGGTAGACAGCGATGAGACCCGAACGATTCCCGAACTGCAGCTGATCCTGCCTGCGGAACATGAAGTTAAGGAAAAAACCAGGTATGACATAACCACGCTCGCAAAAGACGAAGAAGGCTTTTATACCGGCCTGAATGTGGAAGTGAGGCCGGACGGTGATGGCTGCAAGCTGCCGGAAACGCAGAGAGTCTGGAAACGCAACGCTGAGAGGACCTACATAAAAGAAGGGGATACGACTTCCTATACGGAATGGAAATACACTTACGGCGCCTCGGAACTGACACATGTCTATAATGCCTATCTTCCGCCAAATGAGGACCGGGTAGCCAGCGATACGACCTTTACGGCGACCTGCAGCGCTCCGCCGGAAACCATTAAACCGGGAGAAACGGTTATGTTCTCACTGGATCTGAACATGCAGCATTCCGGAGGCATGTTAGTGACGGCGTCCAGTTTCATGCTGCACGGCACACCGGAAGAGGACGGAACGGGGATACGCTACGGCGGTGCCAAATTCCCGGCTGCCAAAGAGGATCAGCCGGATGCCTGTTCTGCGGACACCATTGAGGGCGTAATTGTCGGCCATACGGTGCTGGATTACACTTTTGAGGAGGAAGGTACCCCCGGATCCGAGCTGGCGATCGGCTTCTTCGGATGCGACTGTCTGACGATATGGATCTACGAGTGGGTTGAGGAATAAACAGGAATCCTGAAGTATTACTAAAAGCGGACCGGCTGATACAGCCGGTCCGTTTATTTCCTACGCAAAAAAAAAAAAACGACCCGTCGGGTCTATCTATCTCAAACGCCGCGAAGGCGTGATCTGACTGCTCGTTGAGCATATATGTGAACGTCTTTTTCTGACGGGATTTTTCTGGTGGAGCTTAGGGGACTCGAACCCCTGACCCCCTGCTTGCAAAGCAGATGTTCTCCCAGCTGAACTAAAACCCCAAGGCTGCCTTCATAAAAAAATGGTGGGCCTAAATGGACTTGAACCATCGACCTCGCCCTTATCAGGGGCGCGCTCTAACCAGCTGAGCTATAGGCCCACATTCACTTGAATGCTTTAATATAATACCCTAAGGCAAAAGGGATGTCAACGCTTATTTTGCCTTTTTTCATCTTTTTTCCAGGCTGGAAAACAGGGAAAAACGGGCATCATTTCTGCGGATTTACCAGCTCTTTCAGCCTGGGAACGATGTGGGAAAACAGGATCTGATATCCTTCGCACAGGACGGTAATGTTTCCTTCCCCGCTCATGCGGCGGTTTTTCTGGCAGCCGCCCCGGCAATAGGCAAGCCAGGGACAAGCAAGGCATTTTTCGTCAAGCGCCTTCTTTCCCAGGGCGAATTCCCGCAGTTTCGGGGAACTGACGATCTCCAGAAGGCTCTTGTCCCGGATGTTTCCGAGACAGTGTTCGGGGAAGACATAATGGTCGCAGGCATACACGTTTCCGTCATGCTCCAGAACCACCGCCTGGCCGCACTCTTCGGCAAGGGTGCACAAAGAAGGGGCCTGATGGCGCAGCTTCATGAAGGTCTCCGCAAAGATCTGCACCCAGAGTCTGTTTCTGTCCTTTTCATACCACTCGTCAAAGATGGCGCACAGAAACTCTCCGTACATTCTGCCGCTGACGCTGTCTTTTGTAAGATTGCCGTGCTCATCAAAGATGACGATGGGAATGAACTGCATCCAGCCGGTGTTGAAGGATCTCAGCTGTCTGTAGACAAGAAGCGGGTCTCTGGCGGTTTCGGCGGTGACCGTGCATAAGAGGTCAGGCTGTATGCCCGCTTTCTGCAGACGGAAGCAGGTCTCTTTGACTTTCTGATAAGTGTCTTTTCCGCGGAAGCGGTTGTGTATCTCTTCTGTTCCGTCTATGGAAAGTCCCACGTCAAAGCGGTTTTCGGCCAGAAAGGCGCACCACTTTTCGTCCAGAAGCGTTCCGTTTGTCTGCAGATTGTTCCAGACTTCCACCCCCTGCGGGC
>JAEEGL010035085.1_pt1 | contig 11358 bp, 10 predicted proteins | sample 9134231 | NCBI WGS metagenome assembly JAEEGL01 (sample SAMN16246548, study PRJNA631951) | gut metagenome | biome: gut microbiome; feature: rumen; material: fiber-attached | host: Bos | place: Iran: Karaj | collected 2018-10
TCGGGGTTGGAATTCTGCCATTTCGGTTTAAATGCATCCAGTAAGCTCATAATATCTCCAAGGGTGAAAGGGCTTTGGGGCCCGTTCTCGTAATTTACATAAAAACTTTTAGATATGTATATGTTTTTTTAGGAAAATGCGTTTTTTTTAAATGAAAAATGTCCTTATTTGAGCGAAAAACGCCATTTTTAGGAGCAAAACCGAAAAAAAAAGGTGACGGGTGTTCCTCAGCCCCTCATTTTTCTATCTTTTGCCCCGTGAATTTTGTAAAGACCACTATACACTTTCAGAATTCCTCTCGGTCCGTGACCCTCCACGTGCCGTCGTTGGTGTTCCGTGGACTTCCTGTGCTGAAGTTCATGCTGGTGGTGGGCTTTGTGCTTTTCCTTGCTCAATTTACGGCGACAACGGCTTATCATGGTCTCTTGAACCATGTCTTGGATGACCGCGCCGAATTGGATCGGGATTTGTCTCAAATACAGGGTACCTTGGATTATCTGAACCGCACTTCTGCGGACTTTTTGGGTGACGAACAGAGACTTCATTCCAAGTACGGTCTGCCCCTGCCTGATGAAGAGGAGAGAAGCCTGGGCACCGGTGGTTCCGTAGAGCCCAAGTCCAAGTTGCTCATGGAAACTTCTCCTGTTTTTGAGAAAATGGCAAGCTTGAAAGACGAAGCGAATAGGCTCCACGGCAAGCTGGATAACAACAGCGGTGCTTTTAATGACCTGACGGACTACATCAAGCAGAAACAGTCCGCGTGGCGTTTTGTTCCTTCTATTTCGCCGACCCAGGGCCGCTATGCTTCTTCTTTTGGCCCGCGCATTCATCCTGTTACGGGCGAAGTCGGAAAGATGCATTACGGCGTAGATATCGCCAATGACCGTTGGACCCCCATATTTGCCGCCGCTGACGGTGTTGTGGATGTGGCCCAGATGAGCTCAACCTTTGGAAACTTCGTGACCATCAATCATGGCAACGGCATTGTGACCCGCTATGGCCACATGCAGATGTCCTTGGTCAATCCGGGACAGTTTGTCCGTCGTTACCAGATTATCGGTTATATGGGAAACACAGGACGTTCCGTTGGCCCTCATCTTCACTATGAAGTTTGGGTGAACAATGTGGCTGTGAATCCCCTTGCCTATATGCTCCCCGGCGATTATGCCGTGGATTGAGCTTCCCTGACCTGTTCCGCAAGGTGGCACCCTTCGGGGTAGCAGAAAGGGAGAACCCTTAGGGGTTTATCTTGAAATACATTTTGTTCCTTTCCTCCCTGGTGGCGGCATGTCCCCAGTTTGTGGAAATATATCCTGACCCGACAGATGTGCCGGACCAGCAGGGGGAGTTTGTGGAAATTCGCATGGATGCATCCTTCATTGCGGATACTCTATTTGTTTTTTTTGATGGAAAGTCCCCGCTCCGTTTTGCTTACCCGCAGGAGGGCCGTATGATCCTATCCCATGAAAAGGGAGTGTGTCCTGAGAAGGGGGATGTTGCTTGCGGGGACTTGGGTAGCTATACGCTGCCGAATACAAGAGAAACTATTTGGAAACTACAGGCGGGTGCTTGCTCCGATTCTGTAAAGTTGGACAGACCCAAATCAGGGAAGTCGTTCCAACGCAAGGGTTATGGCGATCAGTGGCTTTTGGATGAACCTACTCCGGGATATGGAAATCCTCTTTATGAATTGGATTTGGATGATTGTGGAATTTCTCGGGTAGAATATGAATTTAGAGGAGACCACTGGTGGGTGTCCGGCAAACTTTCGGGTTGCAAAGAGGCCGAGTTATACTACCGGTATAGGAATTTGTCTCGCCCCAATGACGAAAAAAGCGATTCGCTACGTGTAAGCAATTTTTTTTCTTTTGCCGTTCCGATTGAGGGCTCTGCCTGGATACATCTGCAGGTTCCCGATGACGAGATTTCCGTCAATAACAGCCTGGATACCCTTCTGGCCCAAGTGGGCAATTCCCCTTTGATGGTTACAGAAATACATCATTGCCCAGAAGAGCCGATGCCGGAGTGGGTAGAAATCTACAACGCCTCGCAAGTGCCGCTTCCTTTGTCAAAAATCAAGCATTGCAATCGGGGAACTTTCTGGGGTGGCGAAGGAGATTCCATTGGGCCCTACAGCAACGTTCTTGTATCTAGAGATACATTGACCCTGCGGGAACAGCTTGTCTTTGGTGATGTGAAATTGGTTCAGGCTTCTATTGGTTACTTGAACAATACAACCGGTTCTTTTTCCCTCTGTTTTGGTGACGCTGTCGTAGATAGTGTCAGTTGGGACAAGTTTACCGTAGACTGCCCTTCGGGATTTAATCCCAAAACGGGAAAAGCCGAGAATACGCCGGGATTTTTAGGAAAACATTCCGAAAAATATGCTCAGGAACCCTTTGTTTACAAGCTATCATCCAGAGTGTTACGGAAAAAAGGTGAACCCCTGCGGGTGAGGGTGGAAAGTAACCAGGAGGTGATACTAAACCTGCTGGACAGTGCGGGCCAGGTGGTCTGGAAGCAGAAGGCTCCTGCCATGTCCAACACCTGGTGGAATGTGCCTGTGCAAGAATATTCGGGAGTGGGGGCCGCCTACATCAAGATGTCGTCTGGATCTTTTGAAAAGGTGGTGGGAATTGTCGTGCGTCCGTAGTGTACTAGTTGTGTTGCTGTTGGCCCATCTTGCGTTTGGCTTGGAATCTCCCGTACCCTTTGTGAAAAATGGTGAGGCGCATTCAATGGGACTCCCTGGTTGGTATTCTAATCCGGCGAGACAAGGTCGGTCTGCTTTTGGCTTTTCTTACTGGAATGTTCCTGAGGTCCCTGGTGAATGGGGGGCTAGTGCTGTAGGGGAATGGGGCGGTTCCGATTATCGTATAGCCTTCTTTTATTACTACAGTGAAATGGACAGTCTTTTTAGGGAACATTATGTAGAACTAGATGCCGCTTATGGCTTTGGCCCTACGATGTTTGGGGTGGGTTATGGAACCGTGTTGGATTGGATTCCTCGTGAGGCTCGCTGGGTGCGGCATCGGCTGAAATTGGGCGCAGGATTTCAATGGAAGGCCTTTTGCGGTGGCCTTTGGACCATGGGCTTTACCGATGAAAACTGGAGAGGTATAGGAAGCCTTTCTTGGATTCCCTCGGACATTTTTTCCTTGTCGGTGGAAACGGATGGTAGAACCCTAGGTTTAGGGCATGATTTTTTCTTTAAATTCGGAAAACTTTCCAGTTTTTACACATTTCCACGTTTTAGCGTGGGTGTGGAACTGGTCTTGAACTTCAAATTCATGGAATTTGGCGGAACACACGGCTTTGGCAATGGGAATCTTGCGTGGAACGGGTTCTGGATTCAAAAAAAATTGTATTTTCAGAATCATGACGGCGATTCCCAAAATCGGAAGCATTGACTGGGCCCTGGCCTCTGTAGCCATCGGGGTCCTTCTGGTTGTAGTTTGCGTGGTGTGCGTTATGCTGCTCAGGGATAGCCGCAAGAAACAAAAGTTCTACAGGCGCTTTGGCGAGAATGTCGGCGAGGGGCTTGTAGTGCTGTCGCAGCGTTTGGAATACCTATACAGTTTGCCCCTTTTTGCGGAGGATCCCCTTTTGGAACTGCTTGTCCAAGGGCAAAGTTTCCAGGAGTTGCTCGACTCTAAGGATTGGGGCCGTATGCGCCTTTTCTTCATGGAAACTGAAAAGCATAGAGATATTCCTTTTCTTTTTTCTGTGAAATTGGATGATGGTGGAGTCCTTTGGTATGAGTTGCGCTGTTTTATCCATCGGGTTTCTGTGTCGGAATACCATTATGTGTGTTTTCTCAAAAACATCTCCAGGGAACAAGAAAGTCGCAAGGAACGAAAGGCTTTACAGGACAACCTGGACTTGATGGTGAAGACTACGGGTGCTTTTTTGTGGAGCATGGATGTTGAGAAAAGGTTGGTGAAGTTTTTGACTCCGATTATGGATGAGGATTTTCAGGTACTTCCTCAATCTGCTGGCGGTATAGAACTTTCTAGCCTTATGCCTGAAGAAGATGTGGAACTTCTGGAAAAGTTGATGAACCGTTATATTCGGGAATATAGGTCCGATAAGAGTGTTATTCAAAAAAACAAGGTTTATCCGCCGGTGAGGATTCGCCTGTTCAGCAAGAACAGGAGCATGTTGTGGTTCAATCTACGCGGTCTGCTCGGTTATGACGAAGAAGGAAATTTGGTGTTTCAGGGCGTGGCAAATCGTCTGGATTTAATGTTGGATAACTTTATCTTTGATCCGGAACAGAATGAGAATGCCTTATTCTCGGCGGCCATGTCCCTGCCCGATTTGCGGGTCTTCTGGGTGGATCGGGATTTCAAGATTCTAGGAGCGAATCAGTGCTTTGCAAATGCCTTCAGAATCGTAGAATTGTCTTCGATCCAGGGCAAAACCCTGGGGGATGTGGTGGATTCCAAACCCTTGTTGTATTTCAATAAGGTGCTGTCAGAAGTATTTGAAACAGGCAAGCGCATGTCTTGGAAGTCAGAGGGCGATAAGTTGGATGAACCCATGATATTCAATGTGGTTCCTCTGAAGGTAGAAGCGGGCGTTGTTCAGCAAGCTTTGTGTGCTTATATTAAGGTAGTCCCTAAAAACGAAGAGGTGAAAAAATGAAAAAGATGATTGGACTTATGTTCGGTGTGGCCCTGGTAGTGGCTGGCTGTAATGAAACTCCTAAGCAGGAAGCTGTTGCGGAGCAGAAGTCTCCCGCTACGGTAGCTGCCGTTGCTCCTGCGACTCCAGCGCCCGCTGTTGAAACCGCTCCTGCTGCTGAAACACCTAAGGCGACGATTACGAATATTGACTGGAACAAGGCTCTTGAGATGAGCAAAGCGGGAGCTGTGTTGATTGATGTGCGTACACCAGCAGAAGTGGCCGAAGGTATGGCGCCCGGTGCGGTGAATATTCCGCTTCAAGAAATGGTACAGCGCCTTTCGGAATTCCCCAAGGACAAGGATCTGCTGATTTATTGTCGTAGTGGCAAGCGCAGCATGGCCGCCTCCAATTTCTTGATTGATAACGGCTATGAAAAGGTGTTCAACGTGGAAGGCGGATTTCTGGCCTTCCCGAAACAGTAATTTTTAAAACGTCATCCTCGACCTTGGAGCAGCAGGCGATAGGGGAGGGGATCCATACATTTCATATTAGCGATGGAATATATGGATTCCGTCAGGGCCTTGCCCTTCCAGGATGATTTTTTTCTGAGTTCTAGCCCCCAGTCTACGTATGAATTTCCTACAGCTCGCACTCGAAGAGTCTTTCTTCGCAATAGGCATAAGTCGCCCGAACCCGGCGGTAGGTGCCGTTGTGGTGAAGGATGGCTTGGTGGTGGGTAGGGGGCGTACGCAGAGCCCCGGAAGCGCCCATGCCGAAGTTATGGCTCTGCGTGACGCGGGCGATCTCGCCCGCGGCGCGGCCTTGTTCGTGACGCTGGAGCCCTGCTGCCATTACGGCCGCACGCCCCCCTGCACGAAGGCCATCATCGAAGCGGGAATTTCCGAAGTCTATTACGCTCATGGAGACCCAAATCCACAGGTCCGCGGCAATAGTCGTGGCGTTCTGGAGGCCGCTGGCGTCAAGGTTTACGAGGGCAAGGATGCCTGCCTGCGTGCCCATGCCGAGAGTGGGTGGAACGACAGTTGTTCTTCCGAAGGCTGCATGGTGCTCACTCCAGATGAATCGGAAAATGAGGGTTCAGTTGTCTTTGCCGAAATAGAAAGATTCTTTGAAGCCTATGATTATTTTGTGAGTAATAAGAGGACTTTTGTAGAAGTCAAAGTCGCAGTTTCTGAAAGTGGATTTATGGGAATGCAGGATAACCGAGGTGTTCCTGCCCCCTTACGGATTACGGGGCAGGGTGCTGCCTGCTGGAATCATGAACTTCGGTCAATGAGCGATGCTGTTTTGGTGGGGGCGGGAACGCTCCTGGCTGATAATCCTTCTCTAGATGTTCGCTATGCTCGTGGCAACAACCCTGTAAAAATCCTATGGGCGGGGCATCATGAATTTACTGAATCGGAGATGTTGGTGTTGAAGTTCTTTTCAGGAAGAGACGACACGTCAGCCTGTCTGGTCTTCAGCTGTGTCGAACAGCCTGTTATAAAAAAACGGTGTGAATCGTCTGGCACCAGCATGTTGGATTTGATAGTGTTAAGCGGTAGCTCCTTCGAAGAAAACTGGATGTTGATGATGGAAAATCTCTATCGGTGGGGAATGCATCGCTTGATGGTGGAACCGGGAAAGCGTCTTGCCGAGCAGATTTTTAAAAATGGGTGCTGGAACCGCTTGGATTTATGGAAATCAACGGATCATTCCGCGGAATCGGAGATATTGCGTAAAGGTTTGAACGGCCTTGCTTTTTCCGGACTTCCGCCTTTTGCCCTTGCTAAGCAGTCTGCCATGATTGGTCCCGATGTTTTGACGGTGTTTTATCCAGAATCTATTTCAAATTAATTTACTATTCTTTGTTATATGAAGCCGGTCATTTCATTTTTACTTCAGCTCTCTCCCCAGACGGCTTATAGCAATCTGGAGGCCGTGGCCCGGAATTTGTCGGACGGTCTAGAGATATTGCTGAATTACAAGAAAGTGAAATGCTCCATCTTTATGGATGGTCCCACCATGGAGATGTTGAAAAAGGTGGCAAAACCTTTGGCTGTGGGCAAAATTAGGGCTGGAAGTGACGAAGGGCTAGTGGAATTTTTGGGGGGTGGTTATTATGACCCCATGCTGCCGTTGTTCCCGAAAGATTTGCAGACGCGACAGTTGAAAAAGCACAAGTCCAAATTAAAATCGTTCCTAGGTGTAGAACCTCAAGGCTACTTCAATTCTTCGCTGGTCTGGGAAATGGGAATGATTTCGGTGCTGGAGGAGAACGCCTTTGAATATGCCCTGGTGAGCGAGACAGCTGTTCGTGCGGCGTTGGGACGTAATTCACCGATTTCTGGATGGTTTACGGTTGAAGACCAGGGATCATTGATGCGGGTTGTTCCTGTTTCCGACGAACTATCCAAGGTGATTAGCGAAGATGATTTACGTTGGAAGGAGATTGCGGAGTACTACAATCGAGAGAATAAACCGGTAGTGGTGCTTTTGGATTTGCCTCCCCAAGCCGAAGAGATTGTCGGTTTTTTTGAACGACTGGTGGATTTTGTAGAGACTAACGAGGTTCAAACTTGGCCTGTTAGTTATGTCGTGAACCAGCTCCCGCCAGAAGGCTCTCTAAGTTATTTGATTTCGGCAGGTCGTAAGTTGGGCTTGCCCTTTGCTGCAAATACCTGCCGTGAAATGCTTATTCAGAGACCTGAAATCAATTTGCTGCAGAAAAACCTGCTGAACCTTTTTCATAGGGGAAAAGACAATTTGCAGGGAAAAGAATTGGAGCAGTTTTATGAAGAACTGTTACCTGCGATGTCGCCAATCTTTTATAGGAATCTGCAGGATGATGAGGGAATGCGAAGCCTAAAGGTAAGACAGTGGGGTTTTCGCTACCTGCAGAAGGCCGCCCATTGCTTAGACGCTCTGATGAATTTTTCGGGATTGCGCATTGATGTGTGCGATTTCTTGCAGCAGGGTCGTAAACAGATTTGGGTGGAAAATCCTGAGATTTCATGCTTGGTGGATTACAATAGGGGTGGCGCTTTTCGGCTGTTCAATTACAAAACGTCTGCGGTGAATTATGCCAATGTTTGGCACGACGATGGAACCCCCACGGTTTTTCTTGCAGAGTGTTTATTGCCCAATGCTGATTTGTCGGCAGAACAGATTGGTGTTATGCTGGCGGGGCGTGATTGCCTGTTGATGGAACCATACGATTACCAGATAAAGCGTGGAAGTCAAAATGCCCAGGTACAACTATGCGGAGAGCAGGGGTTTCACGTAGGGGGTGTGAAGGGTGTTTTTCAGGTTAAGAAGTATTTGGATTTTGACAATTCAACATCGCAGATAAAAGCATCCTTTGAAATTTTTAATTCCACCTATCAAGAAAATTGCAGTTTTTTTGGAACGTTGTTAGAGCTGGGCATCTTGGATTCCAATGAGGGGGTATGCCTTACGGCGGATGGGGCTGCCGTTAAATGGAACGGCAAAGAACCCTTTATTTATCCGGATGCGAAAAGGTTTAAGATACGAGATTTTGGACTAGAATGTGCAATAGAACTGGAATTTGATTCGCCTACTCCGGTATTTGTCGGGCCCATATTCAGCGCTTCTTCGGCGGCTGCGCCTCAGATGTTTCAAGGAATCCAGATTTATCCTTTCTGGAAATCTGCATTGGATGTCTCCCAAAAATTCGAATGCAAGATGAACATAACGCTCTCCAAAAGGTAATGTTATGAGAGCAGATTTGATTGACATTCAGATTGAAGATTACGGAAACGATGTGGAAATTTCGTTGTCAGGTTCGTTGAACAAGACTCAACTGAGCGCGGTGCGCGAAAAGTTGGATGCCTTGATGTCCGGACCGGGGATTTTTTTCTTTTTAAATCTGGAGCGGGTTCATTTCGCGGTGGATGACTACCTAGAAATGTTTTTAGACTTGCTGAACAAGACAAAAGAGAGAAATTCCTCTTTGGTGCTGATTTTCCAGAACGAAGAACAGCAGGAATATTTCTACAAATATCGGAATATTTTTGAGATATATGAAAGCCGCGATGCGTATAAGAACTCGGGGCTTTCTAAGCAGTTGAAGCAAGTCGGTGTTTATTATGGAAAAAAGACGGGACTTCGCTTGAGTCCTAGTGTGGCAATTGCTGCCGGTGTTTTGATTATGGGTTGGCTTATTACTTTGTTCTTGATTATTGCTGCACAAGGGAAAGATATTGCCGATAAGCAATCCCAAATTATGGCATTGCAAAGCCAGCGGGATCGTTATATTCAGGAAATTGACAAGCTGGAATCGTCTATTGGCCCTCTAAAAAAATTGGGCGTGGTGGAAGATACTTCTCAACTGAATTCCTTCGGGGCTATCCGGGATTGGGTGACCTACTTGAAATACCTGGAGAACACCCGACGTGAAGAATAGCCTTGGACTCTCGGCCCCTGTAGCAGGCGTTTTTTTTGGACTCGTCCTCGCTGTCCTTCTTTCCTTCTTTTTTTATTGGGGTGTTCAACGCCGACAACTGGAAAACCTATCCAAAGAGGAGATGTCCCTGCGTGCAGAAATTGAACAATTGGAAGTCATTGGAAATTGGACTCTTGAGTACGCGAAGATTGATAAGGCTGTTGATTTTCTTTCGGAAAAGAAACTTTCAGAAGATGCTCGCAGACGCTTGACAGAACAGCTGTGGCAGATTTCTCATGCCTATTCTATTGACCCTTTGATGATACTTGCTGTTGTAGCTCAGGAAAGTCATGGAAACCCCAATGCTCGTGGCCGTATGCAGTCGGGAGCTTTTTCGGGAGCGCTTGGACTTATGCAGATAAAACTAGAAACTGCACAGAAAATGGCCTGGAGATTTGGTCTCAGGGTGAATACAGAGGAAGACTTGCTGAAGCCGGAGGTGAATGTGACGGTGGGTACGGCCTACCTGATTCGACTTATCGGCAAGTATGGCAACTGGAAAGAAGCCCTGGTAGCGTATAACTTGGGGCATTCTGCAGTGGATCGGTTACTGGAACGGGGACAGCCTTTGCCTCTGCGGTACTATGAACGGGTTATTTCCAAGTATAAAATGCTTGTAAATCGTTCTTTTTTATAAATTTACATTGATGAAAAAGTTTTTGCTCTTGACGGTGCTTGCTGGCATTGCCGTAGCGGGAGAGGTTCGCTACGACTGTTTGCGCTTTGTTGAGGCTGGACTTGCAAACGACCCCCAAATAGAAGAAGCTCGCTACGGCACCGAAGAGAAGAAAGAAAAGATTAAGAGCTTGAAAGCTGAGGCTATTTTGCCCACCTTGGATGTTTCCATGATGGTGGGTCCGGCTCCAGGTCTTAAGGAGTCGGTGGATAATTGGGGTGATACGGTGGATGTCTATGATTTTTCCAGGATGGGCCCCTTCTGGGGAGTTCAGGCTCGATTTGTTCAGCCTCTGAACCTGGGTCAGTATCGTTCTGGGAAGCGGGCACTGGAAGCGGATCTTCAGCAAAAATCTTTTTCGATAGAAAACAACCTTTTGCGTAAAGAGGTGGAGCTGCAGACCTATTACTACAATTATCTGCTTGCCCTTGAAATGAAACGCCTTGCAGCTGATGCCCAAAAACGGGTGGATGAGGCTTACGAACAGATGGAAGAGGCTCTGGATGACGATGACCCCAATGTGAGCCAGATGGATTTTTTGAATTTGAAGGCAAAAATGCATACGGTTAAGGAAGGCGTTACCGAGGCGGATTTGGGCATGAAACGGGTGCAGTTGGCTATCCGTTTTTCACTTAACCTGCAGTCGGAAGACGTCTTTGTTGCGGAAGATACCATTCTTGTTCCCCGAAAAGAAAGGATCCCGTCCCTTGATGAAGTACGTATGCTGACGTTGCAAAGTAATCCGGAATTGAAACAACTTTCGGCGGGGCTTATCGCCAAAAGAACAAAGATGGATCTGGCGGAGGCGAAGCTTGCACCTGAATTTTTTGTCATGGGTGAATTTGAATATGTGAAAAGCTGGGCCGGCAACCGCAGCGTGCTACAGAAGAATGCTTTTGCTGAAGATGCGGTAAACAAGCTTTCTGGCGTTATTGGAATCGGGCTCAGATATAGGCTGAATTTTTGGAAGCAGTGGGCCAACTACCGCGAAGCTAGGGTCGAGTATCGCGGTTTGAAGATGAAGGAAGTTTATGCTGCCGAGGGTCTGATGGCCAAGGCTGAAGAACAGTATTATCAGGTGATTGCCGCACAGGAAAAAATGGAGGCGCTGAAGGAAAGCCTGAAAGCTTCCGAAGCTATTCTAAAGGGGGCGGCGATGCAGTATGATTTGGACAAGTCTAAGACGGGTGAACTTGTGTCCGCCTATACCCAGAACGTGACCTTACAGAAGGACTACTTGTTTGCGGTTTGCAAGTACAACGTGGAGGTGGCAGAACTGATTGCCAGGATGGGACTCAGTCTGAAGGATTATCAAGCTAAGTACTAAAAGGAGTATTTCGAAATGCTTAAGAAGTTGATGATTTTGGTGGTTGGTCTTTCCTTGATGGCTTTTGCTGCCGAGGATCCTGTTGCGGCCATCAAGAAAAAGGATGGCGAACTTCAGGCCCTTCTGAAGAAGTCAAACCATACGGCCAAGGAAAAGGAACGTGTCAAGGACCTGTTGAGCGAAAGCTTTGATTTTGAAATGCTCGCCAAGAAGAGTCTCTCGGCTAAGGACTGGGATGCCCAGGATGCTGCTGCCCAGGAA
>JAEEGL010607608.1_pt1 | contig 11358 bp, 7 predicted proteins | sample 9134231 | NCBI WGS metagenome assembly JAEEGL01 (sample SAMN16246548, study PRJNA631951) | gut metagenome | biome: gut microbiome; feature: rumen; material: fiber-attached | host: Bos | place: Iran: Karaj | collected 2018-10
AGAATCAACGGCCTTTCATACAGCAACATGATGCATGGTCTTAAGCTTGCAGGCGTAGATATCAACAGAAAGATGCTTGCTGAGCTTGCAGTAAACGATCCTGATGGATTCAAGACACTTGCAGAGCTTGCAAAAGAGAAAATCGCTTAATAGTGTTTTAAGAAAAAATGTGGAAACTTTTATTGTAAAAAAAGTTTTTATGGCATAAAATGTAGGAGTATCGAATAATCGATACTCCTTTTTTAGTAGAGTACTTGGCGAAGTTCTTTTGAGCCTAGTACGAACAACTTCCGTACACTTAATGAAGTATTTTTGAATTTAGTGTAGCGGAAGTGTCATTGACTATCAGGAGGCATAATATGTCAGAATTAAATAATTTGGAGCCAAAGGAAGTATTTGGTTTTTTTGAAAAAATTTGCAGTATTCCCCATGGCTCAGGGAATCTTCAAAAGATAAGCGACTTTCTTGTTTCTTTTGCAAAGGAAAGAAATCTTGAGGTTACTCAGGATAAAGAGCTTAACGTAATAATCAAGGCTCCTGCAAGTGTGGGCTATGAGGATAAAGAGCCTGTGATTCTTCAGGGGCATATGGATATGGTGGCAGTTAAGAATCCTGACTGCGACATTGATATGACAAAGGATGGCCTTAGGGTAACCACAGATGGTGAGTTTGTTTGGGCCAAAGGCACCAGCCTTGGCGGAGATGATGGAATTGCAGTGGCTTACTGCCTGGCACTTCTTGATTCAAAGGATATACCTCATCCTCCGCTGGAGGTTGTCATCACAACCAATGAAGAGACAGGGATGTTCGGCGCTGCAGCAATTGACCTTTCTTCTTTAAAGAGTAAGAAGATGATAAACATCGACAATGAAGAGGAAGGTGTATTTATTACAAGCTGCGCCGGCGGTGCAAGGTTTTATTCGGAGTATTCTTTTGAGAAACAGAGCAAAAAAGGCCTTTTGTTTGACGTAAAAGTGGATGGCCTTTTGGGCGGCCACTCAGGAGAGATGATAATAAAGGGCAGAGGGAATGCCAATATCCTGGCTGCAAGGGCAATTGCAGAGGCTCTCGATGTGACAGAGGCTTTTCTTGTGAGCATCGAAGGAGGCGTGGCAGATAACGCTATTCCTTCAACAGCTGTGGCAAAGGTTGTTGTTCCTGCTGATAAGGCAGAGGCCTTTGTTTCAAGTGTTGCTAAGACAAGCGAAGATGTAAGGGGAGAACTTGAGGTAAAAGACCCGAATGTGACCATCTCAGCTTCTAAAGCCGGTGACGAGGCAGAGTACAGTTGCCTGAGTCTGTCAGATACAAAGAGGATCATCAGTGCAATCATCAGTCTTCCTGATGGAGTTCAGGCTATGAGCGCTTCTGTGGAGGGGCTGGTTGAGACCTCTTTGAACCTTGGAATAATAAAGACAGAGGATGGCGTGATAACTCTTGAGCAATCAGTCCGCAGCAGCGTTGAGTCTTCCAAGAACCTGCTCATCAGAAAGCTTATTGCAATTTCTGAGAGCTATGGCGGAAAGTACACAATTTCCGGAAAATATCCGGGATGGAAATACAGACAGCACTCTGAACTTAGAGATCACATGGTGGAAGTATATAAGAAGCTTTACGGCAAGGAACCGAAGCTTATGGCAATCCACGCAGGCCTTGAGTGCGGAATCTTAAGTGAAAAGATAGAGGGTCTTGACTGTATTTCAATTGGACCTGACATGAAGGACATTCACTCAGCAAAAGAGAAGCTTTCTGTTAAGTCTACGGCAAATGTTTGGGAATATATAAAGGCAGTACTTGCTTGATATAGGTTAAATTATTGTTCAGCTTATGGGGTAAGGATATCGGAGGGAAAATTATGAACGAAACCAGACAACAGATCATGGATGCGGTTATCGACCAGTTCAACAAAAAGGGCATGAAGTTTACAATGGATGACATTTCCAAGGAACTTCACATCAGTAAGAAGACAATCTACAAGGAATTCTATGACAAAGACGAGTTGTTTTTTGCCACAGTTGACTATGGCTTTTCAGCTATCAAACAGAAAGAAGCCGAGATTGTTGCTGATGATTCCCTTGACCTTGTGACAAAGATCTCAAGGCTCATTGTATGTCTTCCGGATAACTACAAGAATATCGATTTCAGAAGGGTTTATCAGCTGAAGGAGAAGTATCCGAAGGTATACATGAAACTGGCCGAGAGAATTGAGAGCGACTGGGGGGAAACAGAGAAGCTCCTTAAGCAGGCCATGGATCAGGGACTTATTAAAAAGGTTCCTGTGCCGCTTATTAAACTGATGGTTGAGGGTGCTATCGAGAAATTCTTAAGTTCAGAGGAACTTGTTCGCACAGAATTTAGCTATGAGCAGTCACTTAACGGAATGATCGATATCATTATCAATGGCCTGAGGGTCTGATCTATTGGAGGTTTTAAATGATATTTTCAGATGGAAATGTCTTTCTTTTACAGACAGCAAATACATCATATTTATTCAGAAAAACTAAGTCAGGGCATTTGGAGCACCTTCACTACGGCGGTTCTCTGATTTCCTCTGATGCCTACAAAAAGGCACTTGAAGGCGGGAATCCAGAAAGTGCTTTTGATACGGGAAAAGACGGACTTATCAGCATGGCTGAGGCTATTGCTCCAAAGCACGTTTTTGGCGGCGGAAACATGAACGTGTATTCCGATGAGCACAGTGATGTTTTTCTCGAGATGCTTGGACTTGAGGTGTCCTCTTTTGGCAAGGGTGACATAAGGGAGCCTTTTGTTGAGTTGTACTATGCAGATGGTTCAACCACTGTGGACTTTTTATTTGACAGCTATGAGATAAAAGAGGAAAAGTCGGCTCTTGAGACTCTTCCTTCTTCCTATGATCATACAAAATATACGGGAAATGGGGCCGATAAGGTTCAGGAGCTTGTTGTGACATTAAAGGATAAGGGCTACGGCAGCAGATTGGTGCTGACATATGCTGTTTTTCCTGACTGTGACGTAATTACAAGAAGTGCCTGCCTGTATAATGACAGCAAAGAGAATATCAGGATAGACAGGCTCATGAGTACCCAGATTGATTTCGACACACCTGCTCTTAAGATGACTTCCTTCCACGGAAGATGGGCTGATGAAATGGGAATTCATGAGAGCGTTTGCACCGGAGGAAAGGTGGTCTGCGAGGAGCTGGCAGCCGGAGAATCCGGTTCAAGATCCAATCCCTTTGTTATGGTAAGCAATATGGATGCGGATGACAGCCACGGTGACTGCTACGGTTTTAACCTTGTATATAGCGGTAACCACTATGAGGCGCTCAGTTCTAATGGAAAAAATATGAGCCGCTTTGTTTCAGGAATACAGCCCACAGGCTTTGACTGGCTTCTTGCTCCCGAAGAAAGATTCGAAGCTCCTGAGGCAGTTATGACTTTTTCTGCAGAAGGATATCGCAGAATGAGCCTTAACATGCATAATTTTGTCAGAAAGCACATAGTAAGAGGCTCCTGGAGAGATAAGGAACGTCCTATACTTATCAACAGCTGGGAGGCTTCCTATTTTAACTTTACCCAGAGTTCTCTTTTATCTCTGGCAAAAGAGGCAAAGAAGTGCGGAATTGAGCTGTTTGTCATGGATGATGGCTGGTTCGGAAATCGTAATGATGATAAGACATCTCTGGGAGACTGGTACGAGAATAAGAAAAAGCTTCCGGGCGGAATAAAGGAACTGGCAGACAAGATCACAGACCTGGGTCTTATGTTTGGCATCTGGGTAGAACCTGAGATGGTAAATGAGGAAAGTGACCTTTACAAAGCACATCCCGACTGGGCTGTATCTGTTCCGGGACAGGATCATTCCAAGGGCAGGAATCAGATGAACCTTGATCTTACAAGGACTGAGATTCAGGATTATGTTATTGATTCAATGAAAAAGGTCTTTTCCGCAGGCAAGGTTTCCTATGTTAAGTGGGATATGAACAGGATTTTCTCAGACAGATATTCCAGAACACTTTCCACGGAAAGACAGGGAGAGTTCCAGCACCGCTATTATATCGGACTTTATCGTATCATGAGAGAACTGACCGAGAGCTTCCCTGACATTTTGTTCGAGGGCTGCTCTGCAGGTGGAAACCGTTTTGACCTTGGTATTCTTTCCTACTTCCCGCAGATTTGGGGAAGTGATGACACTGATGCGTTCTGCAGACTTGATATTCAGAGGGGATACAGCTACGGCTATCCTGCAAGCACTGTTGGTGCCCATGTTTCAGCGTGTCCGAATCATCAGACATTAAACAGACTTCCTCTGGAGACCAGATTTGAGATTGCATGTCCGGGATGCTTTGGCTATGAGCTGAATCTCTGCGAGATGCCTGACTCCGACAGAAAGATTGTTGCTGATCAGGTGGAATTCTATAAGAAGTGGAGAGAAGTATTCCAGTTTGGTGATTACTACAGACTTCCTGATGACGGATATATGATCGTCAGCAGTGATAAGAAGAGGGCAGTATGCTTTGCTGTTGAAAAAGGATCCCGCCCTAACAATGATTACCGCAAGATAAGAACAGTAGGGCTTGATGATAATAAGGTTTACAATGTGATAAACCGCGTTGTTCCTCTTAAACTTAAGGAGTTTGGAAGCCTTGTGAATGCTGTGGCTCCGGTTCATGTTAAGCAGGACGGCATTGTTCATGGCCTGATGGATAAGTTCGTACACATGAACGGAGAGGAGCAGAAGGCAACAAGTACCGGCGCTGCCCTTAACAGCCATGGTCTTGCTCTCAATGCTTCCTTTGCCGGCACAGGCTACAACGGCGATACCCGCATCATGCGCACCGGTGATACCCGTCTTTACATGTTTGAAGAGATGTGAGGGATGTATTGCCGTTCATGAACCGGCTATTTTGGCTCGAAATAATTGTAAAGCTCACTATTCCTTCACTGTGAGACATTAACTAGAAAAAAATGGGAAACCCTCATTTCACGTAGTTCAAAGAAATCGGGTTTCCCATTTTTTTCTATTAACTGTCTCAACAGCTCCTCATAATGATTCGCTTTACAATTATTTCCTTCGCCATTATTCCGCCGGTTCATTGAACGGCAGCCACATTTCTCTTGCGCATAAGAACATTGTTAAATGCGATTGTTTATGACTAGTGAAGCATGATTCAAAATTCGCAGTTTATGCGTTGTGCTCAAGAAGGTAATCATTGAGAGCATCTGTGATCTCTTCTCCATCGATGCCATGTACTGCGCAGGCTTCGATAAGAGACTCCATCTGAGATGCAGGGCAGTGGATGCAGCCCATGCCGCACTCCATAAGGAACTGTGCTGCAAGAGGGTGCTTTGTAATGATGTCACCCACAAGCATATCTGATGTTATAAGAGTTCCATCTTTATTCTCTGAAGCTACAGCTTCGTTCTTTAATTCTTCGCTCACTTTTGTATCCTCACTTTCATTATCATTTCCAAAGAATAAATCCCTTAAAGACATATCTTTATCCTCAATTCTCACTTACAATAAATTGTGCAAAATGATTTTACTTCTTTTTAGTTTTTATTTCAAGCCTAAAATCTATAGGATAGATATAATTGAATGCTGCCTCTGAAGGATATGTAAATACTTCTAAGTGGCATCGCATACATCTACATATCTACAGATGCTCCCGGATCATTTCGTTGGTGCGTTCGATCTCGGCCCAGAAGTCTCTGGCGGAGAGACGTATGGCGCCGCTGCTCATAACGATGACCTGCTCGATGGCATCGGAGGTAGCAACGGTGACGCGATATTTTTTGCTGATCTCGTGGGCAGCTTTTTCGATATACTGATCTGCGGTTTCGGCTTCTTTCGTGTAGATCACGGTAAGACCTGCGTGATCTTCCACATGCTCGGTTCCTCCCGGAACCTTGTAGGCATCAAAGACAAGGATCACATTTTCCCGCCTGTAGCCCTGGAAGTTTATCAAAGTGTCCACCAGAGAATCCCGGGCAGCCTTAAGATCTGTGGCAGCGAGAGATTTAAGCTTTTCTGAGGCGTAGATAACATTGTAACCATCCACAAGAAGATACTCCTTTTGACGCTCCATAAGGCGTTCTTCTTTTTTTGCTCCTGCCTGCTTTTTGGCGGAAAGAGTGATTTCTTTTGCAGGCTGACCCGAGACTGCGGCCGCAAGTTCAGCCTGTCGGGCGGCTTCCTGTGCTGCATAGCGCCTTCTGTCTTCGGGAGTTTCAACGTATCTTGGCTTAATGGTGCCGTAGGTACGCTCAAATATTTCTTTTAACTCGTTTTCTGCGTATCGGATTTCCCTGTCTATTTCGTCAAAAGACCTGTTGTCGGTAGTTTTTTTCGTGCTTTTTGCCTGAAGGTTTTTGAGGGCATCCATATCGATATTGTCGATAAGATCGGTAGTAACGGTATTCTCTCCATCAGGCCGCCAGCCTGTATCCAGGTGCATGTGGTCACGGACTTCATCCCAGGGAATAACCGTCCCGGCTCCGTGGGAGCAGAACACGCTGGAGGCAGGATTTTCTGTGTCCAGCTCGGGATAATAATTCATTTTTTCAAGGACTTCCTCTGTATTGTGGCAGGGTGCATAGCCGCTAAGGGTAGTAGTTATGCTACCTTCACCGTGGGTAAAAGAGGAAATCTCGCTGGCGTAGTCAAGAAGACAGGCCGCAGGCACAGTGCCTGTAATTATGGATTTTCCGTTAACAAGATCAGGAAGTCCAACAGTGCCGTTCATCCGCTGGATGTCACTGAGAACCCTTCCTACATTTGCTTCGGGAACTTCGATTCTGTATTCAAATATCGGCTCCAAAAGAACTGAATCGGCCATCATAAGACCCTGACGAACCGCTCGATAAGTGGCCTGCCTGAAATCGCCGCCTTCAGTGTGTTTTTCGTGGGCACGACCTGTGAGAAGAGTGATCCTGATGTCTGTAATCTCAGAGCCCGTAAGGACACCGCTATGTTTTTTCTCCTGAAGGTGGGTAAGGATCAGCCTCTGCCAGTTAAGGGCCAGATCGTCCGTATGGCATTTGTTGTCAAAAGAAATGCCGCTTCCGGGTTCTGTTGGCTCTAACAAAAGGTGTACTTCCGCATAGTGACGCAGCGGCTCAAAGTGTCCAACACCTTCAACCGAGTTTGCTATTGTTTCCTTATATACTATATGTCCCGGGCCAAAAGAAACTTCCACTCCAAGTCGGGACAAAATGAGGTGCTTTAATATTTCCTGCTGAACCTGTCCCATTACCTGAACCTCAATAGTCTTGGAGGATTCATGGTAATTTATAAGGAGCATGGGCTCCTCTTCCTCCAGAGCCTTCAGCTTTTTATAAAAGCTGAGAGTATCGGTATCCTCAGGCAAAATGAGAGAGCAGGACAGGATTGGCTGGACAATCTCTGAGACCTGGGATCCCTTTAAAGAGCCGAGACCTTCGCCGGGCCTGGTGTTTGAAAGACCGGTTATGGCAACGATCATTCCTGTAGTTGCTTCCTGCAGAGGTGTGAATTTATCTCCGTTGTAAAGCCTTATCTGATCAATCTTGTCTTCGCCGATAAGATCCCTGACTTTTATACTTCCGCTTACCACCTTGATATGAGTAAGGCGGACTCCCTGAGGGTCACGGCTTATCTTAAATACCCGGGCAGCGAAATCGCTGTGGAACGACGGGGACGGTTCTTTCGTCCCAAAGCTTTGGGACGAAAGAACCGTCCCCTCGTTCCAAGAAAGAACCGTCCCCAGTGAATCCAGCAGTTCTTTTACCCCTTCCAGCTTCAGGGCGGAGCCAAAGATTACCGGAAAGCACTTGCGGGATAAGGTGAGCATAGCTGCATCAGATTGGGTTACCGGTGTTCCCTCAAGAAATCCGGCCAGCAGGTCATCATCGCAAACTGCAAGTTCTTCCTGAAAATCCGGATTGTTAAAGTCCATTCCGAAATCATTGCAGTGAGAAGAAAGCTCTTTTGTCAGAGCATCCAAAACATCAGTCTTACTGCTTCCTTGCTGATCCATCTTATTTACAAATATGAAAACAGGGATTTTGTAGTGATCAAGAAGCTTCCATAAAAGCTTTACCTGACCGGTGACTTTATCCGGAGCACTTATAATAAGAACAGCCACATCCAGAACCTGAAGGGTCCTCTCCATTTCAGGGGAGAAGTCGGCGTGACCGGGAGTGTCCAAAAGAGTATAGCAGGCGCCGTTATAATCAAACAGCGCCTGCTTAGAAAATATCGTGATGCCGCGGGAACGCTCCAGTTCATAGGTGTCAAGGAATGCATCCTTGTGATCCACGCGGCCAAGAGTTCTTATTGCACCTGAGGTGTATAAAAGAGCCTCAGAGAGTGTTGTCTTTCCGGCATCAACATGTGCCAGAATTCCTAATGTAACATTCTTTTTCATTAATTATTGCTCAAGTGGGCTGTAGGCAATCTTCACATTGATATCCTGATTGTAGTTGCCAAATCCCTTTCCGAAGATGGTAAGTCCTCCGACATGCTCAGCAGTCTCCGGGACTTCAAGTTTAAACTTGATGGTGCTCTTGGAGGTGAAACCGAACTGATCGATCGTCACATCAGAAATCTTAAGCCCATCAATGTAAGTTCCCTTGTGGTTTATAACCAGCATCTTGAGCATACCATATTGGTTCCAGTTAGGAAACCACCAATCGGGAGTAAATATTCCCTTTACATCTCCAAAATCACCGGGAGATACCCAGGTTCCAAGGAGTGTATCGTTTAGATAAAAGTAAATATCAGAGGGCCAGACATTGTTGACGCCGGGAGCCTCGGAACTGAGCTCAGCTGAGATGCAGATTTCATCTATTCTTTGATTGAAAGGTATGAAATTCGGAATGGCGTACTCCACATATCCCCTTGTAAACCAGAGAATATCTGCTTCATAGCGCTCGGGGTGAGAGAAATATCTGGTGTCGTCAACTTCGCCGATGATCTTCTTATTGGAAGCAAGACCGCAGGTAGGATAGACTTCAAAATTGTTGAAAAGACCAACCTTTATATCTGAAGTATAGACATTCTCGTCCTTGGGAGCATCCTGTATGTCAATGAGGATCTTGTCCAGATTAACGGAGCAGACTTTCTGATTGCCATGGCCCGAAGCCTCTGCGGCAACAGTAACTATACCGCATTCCTCCAGTTTGCGTATATGGCTGGTAAGAGCGCCGTTGGTGATCTTGAGACGGCTGGCAAGTTCGTTCATGTTCATGCCGCTCTCTTTAATAAGAATCTTGATGATCTCTACGCGAATGTCTGAACCAAGTGCCTTGAACAGCTCCAGACCTTCATCCAAAGTCTTAATGTGAAGCATGTCTTCTACCTTTCCTTTAGATTATTATAAATGTTTAAATAAAAATAAAATATTTCAGTAATTATTATAGTATAATGTAAAGCACGTGTCAAAAAGAACTGATTGTATTTAGAATTTTATTGTTGTAGTATATAGTTTGAATATTTATAGATATATGTAAAGGTGATGTAATGAGCCGATTACAAAAGAGAGTTTATCCTACAAAAATAGTTTTTGCTTTAGATATCTTTGCACTTATATGTGCTTTTTTTGTTGCAATGTTTATCAGATACCGGGCAGAGGTTTTGGACTGGCCCAATATAAACGGTGGGTTCTATATAAATATATTGTTCATGGTTATACTGATACAGTTTGCAACGCTTTTGGCATATGATGCCAACAGAACCCCTATTTTTGCCTTAGATCCTGTTGAGACTTTTGTTCAGACTTTTAAGAGCAAGATCTTTTTTTTGTGCATTCTGATCTTATATCTTTATCTTACTAAAAAAGCAGAGATGATATCCAGAGTTGTTGTCACAGCCCTGGGAGTGTTTTTCTTTTTATTTGACTATGCCATCAGAATGGTCTATAGAAAGAAATATAATTCATCCCATCCATTTAATGCGGATATCAAGGTTATCCATCTGGAAGCACCATTTCCGTCAGATTTTCAGCTTCGCAAGATGCTTGAGGATTCTGAGGAGTCTTCAGAGGTGCTCATTCATGCAAACGGAGCATCCGATGAAGAAGTAAGGAGAGTTTCAGATCTTGTTGTTAAGGAAGGGGTTCGTGTTTATTCTACCCTTAATCATCTAAGATATGAGGTAAAAGAGGGAATGGCCACAACGGTAAGTGGTTATCTGGCAATTCCCCTTGCTATAAGGAAAAAGAAATATTCTCTTTTCGGAATAAAGTTTTCGGTCTGCAGAACTGAAGAGGCAGTATTTCATGTTATAAGGCATATTCATGAGCTTTCGGGAAAATACATATGCTTTTCAAATGTCCATACTTCGGTAATGGCCAGAGAAGACGAGGAATACAAAAAGGTGCTTAACGGAGCAGCTTTTGTTTTTCCTGATGGCAAACCTATTGTGGCAAGACAGCAGTCAAGAGGTTTCCTGGGTGCAGAGAGAGTTGCCGGACCGGATTTCATGGATCACATGTTCAGAAATACAAGGGATGGCAGATTGACACACTATTTCTATGGCTCATCACAGAAGACTCTGGATGCCCTTAAGGTCAAGCTTGAAGAGAATTATCCGGGAATCGTTATAAGGGGCATGTATTCTCCGCCTTTCAGAGATCTAACTGAGGAGGAGAAGCTTGAGGATATAAAGAGGATCAATGATGCCGGAGCAGATATCGTCTGGATCGGTCTTGGTGCTCCAAAGCAGGAAAAATGGATGGCTGCCCATAAGGATAAGATAAATGGCGTAATGATGGGAGTTGGAGCAGGTTTTGATTTTCATGCGGGCACTATAAAAAGAGCTCCGGTATGGATACAGAAGATGAGTTTAGAATGGCTTTACAGACTGTTCCAGGATCCCGGCAGACTTATAAAGCGCTATGCAATTACAAATGCCAAGTATTTCTTCTATCTGACCGTTGATAAGTTAAAGTGATAAAAGGATAGAAGAGCTTTAATGCTTGCAAGTAAGCACTTGGTGTCATATTATATAGAAATATTATTAGTTTTATGAAGGAGTACAGTATGTCAGAAGTATATAACCATCATGCGATTGAGAAAAAGTGGCAGGAGTACTGGTCAGCACACGATACATTTAAGACTGATGTCTGGGATTTTTCCAAGCCCAAGTATTATGCACTTGATATGTTTCCATATCCGTCAGGAGTAGGTCTTCATGCAGGTCATCCGGAAGGATATACTGCTACTGATATTATGTCTCGTATGAAGCGCATGCAGGGATACAACGTTCTTCATCCCATGGGCTATGATTCTTTTGGCCTTCCTGCAGAGCAGTATGCTGTAACAACAGGTAATCATCCTGCAGGATTTACAGAGAAGAATATTCAGACCTTCAGTAAGCAGCTCAAAGAGCTCGGAT
>JAEEGL012032107.1_pt1 | contig 11358 bp, 10 predicted proteins | sample 9134231 | NCBI WGS metagenome assembly JAEEGL01 (sample SAMN16246548, study PRJNA631951) | gut metagenome | biome: gut microbiome; feature: rumen; material: fiber-attached | host: Bos | place: Iran: Karaj | collected 2018-10
CCGGCGACATCGTTGAGGTAAAGCCAAACGCCCACTCCCTTGTCGCGGCCGTAGCGTATGATGCGCTGGACGTCGCGCGCCTTATCGCCCTTGGTGGGGTCGGAGTCCTTGGCGAATTCGGGACCGTACCAGTTGGCGTCGAGCACGAGGTGGCTGAAGCCCTGCTCCGCGGCGAAATCGATCATCCGTGTCCAGGAGTCGTAGTTCATTCCGTAGTGGTATCCTTCCCAGACGGCTCCGTCTATGCGCCAGTCCCACAGGGCAACGCCCGGCTTTACCCAGCTGAAATCGCCTTCCGGCTCGGGGTTGAGCAACTCGAGAAGGTGGGAGTCGACCAGTCCTCCGGGGGTGGAAGAGCACATTATCACCCGCCAGGCGGATGTGAAAGGTGAGCCGGCAAATATGGTCTCCGGTATGATTTCGAATGAAGTGGAGCCGGTGGCGGAACGGAGGCGCATCGGCCAGCCGTCAGGGCCGAGGTCGGCCTCGTGGACGGCCAGATAGCGGTCCTCCGCAGCCTTGACGGTCATTAAGGGCAGGCGTTCGCCGTCCGATTCGCTCAGCCTCTCGGGACCGATGTTGTGCCTCTCTCCATTGTAGAACCAGGCCGTGTAGTCTCCGGCGAAGTTGAAAGCGGTGCTTTCGGTCATCCCGCCGGCCGGCAGGCCTGTGAAACGGAATGCCGCCCCGTCGTCGTAGACGCGCACCTGCAGGGTGGCTTCTCCGAGGTCTGCGAAGGTCACGGAGAAGTCCCTGCCGTTATAACGGTCAGGGACGACGGAACGCTTGCCCCAGAGGGGCTTCCATTCCTTCCTGACCCGAATTGTTCCTTGCTTTCGGGTATTGAGATTTATGGCGCTCGTGGCAGTCCCGGTCCCTGCGGAGAATCCTGTGCGGGACCAGTCTATTAAAGTCTCACGGTCCTTGGAAAGACGGTAGATGATCCGGCCTTCCGCATCGATGTCAAGCGAGAGCACCAGACTGCGGTCGGGAGACTTGACTTCGACGTTCCTGGAATGTCCCGCTGGCACGTAGGGCACGAGGGCTAAAAGGAGGAGGATAAGGAATCTCATTGCGTTCGTTTTTTACGGTTTTTCTCCGTATTCTGCAAATATACGAATTAATCCCGCACGTAAGGCGCGAAAACGCCCCACCCTGCGGGCATTTGCCCGCAGGGTGGGGCATAAAACGCGTTACCCTGCGGGTAAATGCCCGCAGGGTAACGCAGAAAACGGGATACCCTGCGGGTAAATGCCCGCAGGGTAGACCTAAGCACGTCAGCCGATCTCGATCTGACGTGTGGCGGGAGTCTTGACGGTCACTTCCTTCTTCGGGAGGGTGATCTTGAGGACACCGTCGACCATTGCGGCGCCGATCTTCTCCGCATCAACCTCCTCCGGGATGATGAAAGCCTGCTTGAACGATGCGTAAGAGAACTCGCGGCGCAGGTAGTTCTTTTTCTCGTGCTTGTCCTCGTTCTTCTTTTCTAAGGCGATGACGAGCTCGTTGTCATTTTCGAGGCGGACCTTGAAGTCTTCCTTGCTCATTCCTGGAGCGGCGACCTCGATCTGGTAATCCTTTTCGTTCTCGATGATGTTGACGGCCGGGGAAGCGAACTGCTTCGCAGGCGTGTAGCCCATGAAATCGTCATCGAAAATGTCATTGAAAAGGCTGGGCAGCCAATACTGGTTTCTTCTTGCGGGTAACATAGCTTTAATCTCCTATTTTTTAATTCTACTGTCTTTTTTTCTCCCGTCATATAGGCGGGTTCGACAAGGATAAGTACAAACAGGGGACCAATGCCGTAAAGTGCCGGAATGGCACGAAAATGCTGACAAATTGTCACTAACTTACTGACATTCAGTCATTTATGCTGACACTTTGTCAGTATTTGATGGCTTCAAGGAAGAAACGGCGGCGGAGCTCGGGGTCGATGTCGAGGCTGATGATGCGTTCGTCCTTCGGGATGCCGTCGTCCAGACGGCATACGTGCAGGGTGCTGATTTCAGAAAGGAACAGGGTGTTGTAGTGCCGCTGGCAACCGCGCTGCAGGGAGCGGACGTAACGCAGGGTTTTGAGGACGTCGAAATCGCTGAGGTTGTCCTTGCAGAACACATAGAGGCCGAAGCGGCGGAAGTCGCCGTAGAATCCGCCCGTCACTTTGGCAACCTTGCTCCTCAGGATGCGTTCCAGCGGGAGGGCCATAGACCAGTATTCGTACTCCTTGTATCCTATGTAATCGCCGGCGTCCAGGCCGTAACCGTATCCCGAACTGATGATCTGCTCGAGATCTGAAAGGTTCTTCAGGTCCTCGTCCGTCGCAGTGACTCCGGCCATCTCCTTCAGAAGGTGGCGGGCGGCGTCCTTGTTCTGCTCCATCGCACGGGTGACCTCGATGCCGACGTCGTGCGTGCCGTCCGGGCTCTGCAGGTCGGGCCTGTCGGCGTTCACGAGGCCGGCGTAATCGCCGCCCAGCAGTTCGGTCAGGCAGAGCTGCGCATAGCGCTCGAAGAAGCAGGTGTCGTATTTGCGGTACTTGGCCATAGTCTCAACTTGTACAAAGATAATTGTTTTTCATCAGAAAGATGCGTACTTTTACGCTATGATCGACAAGGAAACCAAATACAGGGAAATACTTCCCCAGGCGGTGTCGCTGCTGGAAGGGGAGGATGACGAGGTGGCATGCATGGCCAACCTTGCGGCTTTACTGCATCATGCTTTCGGATTCTGGTGGACGGGGTTCTACCGCGTGGTCGGGGACGGACTGGTCCTGGGGCCTTTCCAAGGACCGGTGGCATGCATCCATATCCCTTATGGGAAGGGTGTGTGCGGAACCGCTTGGAAGCGGGATGAGACAGTGGTCGTACCCGATGTCGAGCTTTTCCCGGGCCATATCGCCTGCAGCTCCGAGAGCCGCAGCGAGATCGTCGTCCCGGTACGCCGCGGCGGGCGTGTCGTAGCGGTGCTGGACATCGACAGCAGGGAGCTCGCCACCTTTGACGGTACAGACAGGGAATACCTTGAAACCATCGTGGAGAAAGTGTTCAGATGAGAAAGTGTAAACTGTTCGTAGTCATCGTCCTGATGATGACTACCGCCTTCACTTGGGCGCAGTCTTCCTATAATCCTTCCCCAGAGAATGCCGCTTCGCGGGAAGAGTTCTCATACGACCGTTTCGGCATCTTCATCCATTGGGGGATATACTCCATGCTTGGGCAGGGCGAATGGGCGATGCAGCTCCAGAACCTCGACTATCAGGAGTATGCCAGGCTGGCAGGAGGCTTCAATCCCTCGCGTTTCGATGCCCGGGAGTGGGTGCGCGCCATCAAGGCGTCCGGGGCGAAGTACATCACCATTACTTCGCGGCATCACGACGGATTCTCTATGTTCCGCAGCGCTGCCAGTACGTACAATATAGTCGACGCGACCCCGTTCGGCCGGGACGTCATCGGCGAGCTGGCCGAGGCGTGCCGCGAAGAGGGGATACGCCTGCATTTTTATTACTCGCACCTTGACTGGGGGCGGACCGATTACTGGCCGCGCGGCCGCACCGGACGCGGGACGGGACGTCCCGAAGGCCGTGACGGCGACTGGCGGCATTATCTCGGGTTCATCAATGCCCAGCTGACGGAGCTCCTGACACAGTACGGGCCGGTCGGTGCCATCTGGTTCGACGGACTCTGGGACATGGACTCACATCCGCGCGAAGAGCAGCCCGCGATATGGAACCTGGAGGAGCAGTATGCTCTGATCCACCGCCTGCAGCCCGGTTGCCTGATAGGGAACAACCACCATATCGCTCCTTTCGAAGGCGAGGATATCCAGATATTCGAACGCGACCTCCCGGGAGAGAACGAGGCCGGGTACTCGGAGGGGCAGGAGATCGCGCACCTGCCGCTCGAGACTTGCCAGACAATGAACCGCTCGTGGGGCTATGACATCAAGGACAAGGACTACAAGTCACCCGAAGACCTCATCCGTTATCTCGTACGTACCGCTGGCAAGGGAGCGAACCTCCTGCTCAACATCGGCCCCCGTCCCGACGGCACCCTGCCGGAGGAGGCGCTTGATCGCCTTGCGGCCATCGGCACCTGGATGGATGTCTACGGCGAGACCATCTACGGTACTGAGGCAGGCTGTACAGGGCCGCAGGACTGGGGCGTAAGCACTCAGAAGGGCGATATCCTATATCTTCATGTCCTTGATCCGGCGGACGTCATCTCAGTCGACCTTGAGCGCAGGATCAAGAGCGCGGAGTCGTTCCCCGAAGGAAGCGCCCTGCGCTTCGAACAGAAGAAAAACGACTCCGCGCACATATACCTGCCCGAGGCTCCGGAAGGAACCGTCGACCAGGTAGTTAAACTGGTCCTGAGATAGGTCAGCCCAGCAGTTTCCGGACTATGCCTGAGATGGCCTTGCCGTCGGCGAGGCCGGCGAGACGCTTGGTGGCGACGCCCATCACCTTGCCCATGTCGGACGGGGCCTTGGCGCCAACCTCGGCTATGATCTCACTGAGTTTCGCCTCAAGTTCCTCCGGCGAGAGCTGCTTGGGGAGATATTCCCCGAGCACCGCCGCCTCGGCGAGTTCGTTGTCCGCGAGCTCCTGCCTGCCTGCGGCGGCATACTGCTCAGCCGCTTCCTTGCGCTGCTTGGCCAGCTTCTGGATGAGCTTGACGATGTCTCCGTCCGTCAGCTCGCCGCTGGCCCCTTCGGCGGTCCTGGCGAGGAGGATGGCGGACTTGACGGAACGTACGGCGTTGAGCCTGACCTGGTCCTTCGCCTTCATTGCGGCCATGATGTCCTTCTGGATCTGCTGTTCAAGTGCCATAATGCAATAATTTGTTATTTAGCGGGTTCAATAACTCTGTAATGACCGCTCAGGTGCATGAATGCGAAGAGCCTGAGCAGGCCGTCGTAATAAGCGTCGAAGTAGCCGTCCTCATAGGGCTTGTTCTCGCTGTCCCAGAGGCGCTGGACAAACTCGCGGGATATCTCGTTGTCGGCAGCCAGGGTCGCGGCGGCAGTGGTGGCCACGAGGCCCACCGAGTGGCGCGTGCCGCGCCCCTGCATCGGGCCCATGCCGGCCGGCATGGCGAAGTCGACGTCAGTGCCGTCGACGTTGTACTGGTCCGCGAAGTCGTCGATGCCCTTGGAGTAGAAGAAGGCCTGGATGGTGTTGGCGTAGTTGGTCTGCCATTCGCGGTCGGCGCAGCACCAGGAGTAGTCGAGGGCGATGTTCATGGGCACCCTCCAGGAGTCGAAACGGAAGGAAGGCTTGCTTACCCTGCCGCCCCAGGACGGGGTCTGGATGTACGAACCGTCGAAATTGTTGGTGTCAGGGTTGAGGCCTGTCTGCGGGTCGATGCTCTTGTGGAGGTACTCGCGGCTGGCCTTGGCGCATTCGCGCCAGAAGTCGGCGCGGCCGTCATCCGCCCATCGCGCCCAGACCTCGTAGAATGCGGGGATGTGGTACGAAGGGTCGGTGTAGGTGGTGCCCCTGCCGTCGGGGGTGAACACGATAAGGTGGTTCTCCTTGTTGATGAAAGGCATTATGCCTCCTTCGGAACCGTCCTTCGACATCGCGCAGTTCAGAATGTTCTGAGCCTCGGCGAGATAGTTAATCTCTCCGGCGTTGCCCCAGCGGTTGGACGCAAAGATGAGGGCGGTCACGAAATAGAGTTCGCCGTCGGAGGCAGGACCTGCCCCGCGGATGGTCCCGTCGGGGCTGAGGCTCCAGGCGAAATAGCCCTTCATCGGGCCGTCCTGATACTGCATGTACTTCTTGGCCCATCTCCACAGGCGGTCGAAGACATCCTTCTTGTCGAGCTGCACGGCGACCATCATTCCGTATGACATACCTTCCGTGCGGGCGTCGAAGTTCTTGACGTCGGACATGTAGCCCATGTCGTCGCCCACCTCGAAGAACACCTTGTCAGGTCCGTAGAATACCTCCTGGAAGATGGCCTCTAGCTTCGCGTCGATGTCCTTCTTCGGGTATCCCATCTCGGCGAAGACGTTGCGGTACTTGTGTGTCTCGAAGCCGCCTTTCTTCCACGGCTTAAGCTGCTTGTCGCCGCACGCGCAGAGGCACAGGAGCGCCGCGGCAATCATCATTAACTTTTTCATTTCCTTATCTGTCCCTGAAGTTCCACTTAGAATTGTCGCTGTTGAAATCATATTTGCCGAGCGCGACGGTGCTGTCGCCGGTGCTGACGAGCGCAAAGCTCTCGCCCTCGTGTCCGGGGACCGATTTCGGCATGATGCGGAAGGTGCCGTCGACCAGCCGCTCGATGCGCCAGAGCTGCTCGGGCGCGCCGGTGAACTCCGGCACTGCCGTCAGTTCGGCGTCGGGAGTGGCCGCAAGGGCCCTTTCCGTGCCCGCTATGACGATTTTGTAGTAGGGGGCGCCCAGATAGCCGCCGGCGTCCGGAACGGCCGTCACGGTCCATTTCTGGTGCGGGCGGAACATGTAGTCGCCGAGGCGGATGCCGGCCTCTCCCTCGGGCCAGCCGCCGATGACGTCCTCAAGTTTCTGCTCTTCGAGCGAAACGACGGGACCGTCGGAATTGCGGCCGAAGCCCCTCATCATTCCTCCCTGGAGGCGCACGAAGTCGACGGCGAGCTCAAGGGAATAGCCCCTGCGCTCTGACTCGATCTCGTAAGTGCCCTCCTTGAAGGGATCGGCGGCCACAGGCCAGCCGTTCTTCCAGAGGAGGGAACGCACCGCGAGCACGCTGCGCCCGCTGCGGTTGAAGTCAGCCTCGTAGTGGAATGACATCTTCTCGCAGCCCTCGTCCTCGACGAACAGGCCGAAATGTCCCGGACCCGTGGCCCGGTCGCCGGCGGAGAGCACCATCCTGCCTCCGCCCTGCAGCATGTCGCGGCCCATGTTGTCGAGATAGGGGCCGGTCACGCTCCTGGAGCGTCCGCAGACTATGTTGTAGGTGGAATTGGTGCCGTCGCAGCAGGTGCCGTGGGTGCCAAGGAGATAGTACCAGCCGTCCTTGTACATAAGGGCGGTGGCCTCGCAGTCGATGGCGATGTCCACCGCTTCGTTGCCCTCGATGCGCTTGCCGGTCGCGGGGTCGAGCTCTACTATGCGGATGGCTCCGAAATAGGTGCCGTACGAGCACCAGAGGCGTCCGGTGGTCGGGTCGAGCAGGAATGCAGGGTCGATGGCCCAGCAGTCCTCGTCGTCTCCGGCCCAGGCTACCAGTTCAGGCTCGGTGAATCCGAAGTCAGGCGACTCGGGATCCAGGGATTTGGTCCACATCGTGGTGACGTTGCCGCGGGTCTTGCCCTCCGTGCCGGGATATCCGGCACTGTAGGCTACCAGGTAGCGGTCTCCGATCTTGACCACGTCCGGGGCCACGCCGCCTCCGGGGCGGACGGCCCCGTCCCTCCAGGTCCATCCGTCGTCGGACATGAGTCCGCCGGAGCCGGTGCCGAAGGTGAAGTATTTCCCGTCGCTCATCACGATGGTGGACGGGTCGTGGATGTATACGTTGCCGACCTGCGCTGCTGCGGGAACGGCGATGCCGGCGGCCAGGAGGACGGCCAGCAGGATATTCTTCATCGATTCCATTGTCTGTGCGCTTTTACTGGTTGGTAACGGTAAGGTTTGTGACGGGCTTGCCGTCCTCTCCGAAGAAGCGGATGCAGAAGTCGCTCATTCCGGGGCCGTTGATGACGGCTCCGCGGACGACGTTGCGGCCGGCCTTGAGGGTGATCTTGCGGGAGACGCAGTCATCGACGACCATGCGCCTGTCGCCGGATAGAAGGATGGCCTCCTCACCGTTGACCCACCATTTGGAACCGGAATTGGAACCGACCGACATGCGGACGGTCATGTCCTCGGGTGCGTTGATGACGGTGACGGCAAGGTACAGGGCCTCGGTGGGATGCAGGCCGAGACCGGTGGCGAAGCGGTAGAGCTTGACATTGTAGCGCTTGCTGTCGTAGCAGTGCCATGCAAGCCTGGTCTTCTTGTCCAGCTTGACCTTCTGTCCGTCCTTCGGGACCATCTCGTTCTGGCCTTCGAAGTACACTTTGGCGAACTCGGCGTTGAGGTAGGTGTCGTCGAAGATGGCATTGCTGCGGATCTCGGGCTTGGCGATGGGCTCGAGCAGGGACCAGCGGCGGATGAACCCGTCGGCATCAGGCGTGGCGGGCGTCTCCGAAGCCGGGGAGAAATAGTCCTCCAGCACGGGATGGTGATACTCCAGGTTCAGCTGCGCCTTCGCCTGGAAAGAGGTGCCGGCGGCAAATAGCAACGCCGCCAGCACGACTCTGGTGATGGAATGCTTGAACATTGTGGTTAAAGAGATTATGATTTGTGGATTATATCTTTACTTGGCGTCCATCGCCTGGCAGGCCGTGATGGCGACCATCTTGTAGATGTCGTCCACGGAACAGCCGCGGCTCAGGTCGTTGACCGGTCGGGCGATACCCTGGAGGATGGGCCCGATGGCATCGGCTCCGCCGAGTCTCTGGACGAGCTTGTAGGCGATGTTGCCCACCTCGAGGCTGGGGAAGACCAGGACATTGGCCTTGCCGGCGATCTCGCTGCCGGGAGCCTTCTTGGCGCCTACGGACGGCACGAGCGCCGCGTCGGCCTGCAGCTCGCCGTCGACCTTGAGGTCCGGAGCGAGTTCCTTCGCCTTGGCGAGGGCTTCGAGCACCTTGTCCACGACCTCGTGCTTGGCGCTGCCCTTGGTGGAGAAGGAGAGCATGGCAACGCGCGGATCGTCGAATCCGGCGACGCTGCGGGCAGTCTGCGCCGTACATACGGCGATCTGTGCCAGCTGGTCGGCGTCAGGCACGGGCGTGACGGCGACGTCGCCGATCACGAGCACGCCGTTCTCGCCATACTGCGGGGGCTGGGTGATCATGAGCATCGCGCCGCTGACGCAGGTGATGCCCGGGGCGCATTTGATGATCTGGAGGGCGGGACGGAGCGTCTCACCGGTCGTCGAAAGGGCGCCGCTGATCTGTCCGTCGGCATCGCCGCTCTTGATGATCAGGCAGCCGAAATACAAGGGATCGAGGACGACCTCGCGGGCCTTCTCGATCGTCATGCCCTTCTTCTGGCGGAGCTGGAACAGCAGCTGGGCGTATTCCTCCGTCTTCTCGCTGGTCGCGGGATCGATGATGGTCGCCGCAGCGATGTTCTTCAGGCCCAGGGACTCGGCATACGCGAGCACTTTCTCCTTGTTGCCGATCAGGATGATGTCGGCCAGGCCGTCGGCCAGGGCGCGGTCCGCCGCCGTGATGGTGCGCTCCTCGAAGGACTCGGGGAGCACGATGCGCTGCCGGTTGGATTTGGCGCGCGCAATGATGCTTTCAATCAATGACATATCGCAAATAAAGTTTATTCCATGTTCTGGACCAGGTGCATCGTGTCGCGGGCGATGACCAGTTCTTCATTGGTGCAGATCATCGCGACCTTGACCTTCGAATCCGGCAGGGAGATGATCGTGTCGCCGGAAGCGCTCGCATTGGCGTCATGGTCGAACTTCAGGCCCAGGTAGGCGAAGTTCTCGCAGATGCGGCGGCGCAGGCGGGCGTTGTTCTCGCCGATGCCGGCGGTGAAGACGATCAGGTCCACGCCCTGCATCTCAGCGATGTAGGCGCCGATGAGCTTGATCACGTCCCAGGTGAAGACCTTGAAGACGAGCTTGGCCCGCTGGTCCCCTTCTGCGACCAGCGCATTGAGCTCGCGCACATCGGAAGTCTTGCCGGACAGGCCCAGGAAACCGCTCTTCTTGTTCATCAGGTCGGTCATCTGGTCCGGAGTCAGGCCCTCTTTCTTCATGATGTAAGGGACGATGTTGGGGTCGATGCTGCCGCAGCGGGTACCCATGATCATGCCGGCCAGCGGCGTAAAGCCCATGGAAGTATCCAGGCACTTGCCATCCTGCACGGCGGTGATGGAACTGCCGTTGCCCAGGTGACAGGTGATGATCCTGGAGTGCTCCAGGTCGATGCCGGTGAGCTGGGCGGCGCGGCCGGCGACATACTGGTGGCTGGTGCCGTGGGCGCCGTACTTGCGGACCCTGTACTCCTCGTAATACTTATACGGCAGGCCGTACATGTAGTTGTAGGCGGGCATCGTCTGATGGAAGGCGGTATCGAACGTCACCACCTGCGGGACGGTCGGGAGGACCTTCTGCATCGCGCGGATGCCGAGCAGATGCGCGGGATTGTGGAGCGGCGCGAAGTCGCAGCAGATCTCGATCTTGGAAAGGACATCCTCATCGACGAGGGCGCTGCCGGAGAAGAAATCCGCGCCCTGGACGATGCGGTGGCCGACCGCCTCGATGTCGTCGAAGGAGCGCAGCACGCCGCTTTCGGGGTCCACAAGGGCCGCCAGGAGCAGCTCCATGCCGACCTTATGGTCGGGGATGGGAAGGTTCCGGACCAGGACCGGCTTGCCGGTGGGCTTGTGGGTGAGGATGCCTTCGGGCAGTCCGATTTTCTCCACGACGCCTTTGGCCATCAAATCATATACATCATCGCTCTTCATGTCAAGAAGCTGGTACTTGATGGAAGAGCTGCCGCAATTGATTACAAGAATGATCATAAATAAACGTTTAACAGTCTACAAATTTACATAGAAATCGTTACTTTAGCAAAAATAGGAATGTCGAAATGAAAGAGGCGGGAGAGATGGAGGCGTTGGCCATTCCGTTTGCGGCCGGAGCGGCCGCAGGACTGTTCCTGACCGGGGCGGCGATGTCCCCGGTCCTTCTCCTGGCAGCGCTCGCCGCCCTCTCCCTGGCCCTGCCTGCCGGGCTGTCCGGCAAAGGGCAGCCCTACTCGGCCGCCCTCGTGTTTTTCCTGCTGGGGCTGTTCTGCCAACTCACGTCCGCGTACACGTCAGCCTTCCCGGAAGGGCCGCCGGCCGTGGCGGTCCGGGCCTGCGAGGCGCTCAAGCGCCGGATCGCCGCCATCCCTTACCCGCATCCGCGTTCCGGCGCCCTGGTACAGGCATTACTGACCGGGGACCGGAGCGGGCTGGACCGGGAAACGGTCACGGCATTCCGGGCCAGCGGCGCCTCGCATATCCTGGCCCTGTCCGGGCTTCACCTCGGCCTGATCTACCTGCTGATCCGGAAGGCCTGTTCCTGGATCGGGAACACGCCTGCGGCGAAACGGATCCGCTCCGGTGCGACGGTCCTCGCGACCGGCCTGTACACCTTGATGACGGGCGCCGGCCCCTCCATCGTACGCGCCTGGCTCTACATCTTCTTCAGCGAAGCGGCCTCCCTCTCCCCCGGCCGGAAAAAAGACCCGGCCCGCATCCTGCTCTCCGCCCTGACCGTCCAGTTGACGCTGAAGCCGCCCGTCATCGCGAGC